>Ga0155584_1002_pt1 | contig 35497 bp, 29 predicted proteins | sample RifCSPhighO2_12_FD_107241 | JGI IMG/M metagenome (GOLD analysis project Ga0155584, IMG submission 107241) | Gammaproteobacteria bacterium RIFCSPHIGHO2_12_FULL_40_19
TAGCAAAAAAGCTGAACATGCCAGAAGGTTATTGTTTCCAGTGTCCACATAACCTTCTGGCATGTTCAGCTTTTTTGCTAACTCATGTATAAATATAGCATCCGAATCAGGTCCAATGGCAAGACAGAAGATAGCGGGCAAAACGCGAGACTCAAAATTATCTAATCCATAAGACATATAATTTTCTGGTGTAACATCCGAGACCTTAACCGCAATAACTGAGCGCCAAAACCAGACGTGGTTTTCATGCCAACAACTGCGTTTTCAGCTGTAGCTGTAGCTGTAGCTGTTGTGTCGTTCGGTTGACCATCTGTTAGCAGTACTATGGTGGTATTTCTGATGGCATCCGCACTGATTGTCAAAGTAGATCTGTTTTCACGCAAAAAGACAGCGCTACTTGCCAATGCTGCATGAAGCGGTGTGGTACCATCTGCAAGCATAGAGCACCAGTCTAGCGGTTTCCCTAACTGTACCATTTTTTGCAATTCAAAAGCTTTTCTTCTATCTGCAGCTGTTGATGTATTAAATGGTTGTATACTGACTAAAGTATTCGGATCCAAGCCCATGACAAACTTTTTCAAAGCTGCATTAGCGGCGTTTATTTTGTCTCCACGCATACTCCCACTATCGTCGAATAAGATAACCACATGAGGCGAATGATCAGGGGTTGGCTCAACTTCTGCTGCAATTGTGACGGTGACAAGATCGTCCTTATTATTCAGATGAGCGCGTGTCGCCCCTAGGAATTCAATTTCAAATTTTTCTTGTGGGAAATTGATTTGTTTTTTTGATTGCTCAATCACTTCCCCCGTGAGCAATGTATGGCGGTTTAACTTTTTGGCTGCATACCAATCGCCCACTGTAGGTACTAAATTGTATGGATGGTATTGTGCCAATTCAAACAGTGCTTCCACATGCAAATGTGGAATCGCAACAGAATAGCGAGACTCTGGGAATTGCTCGGGGTTATTATCCCGATAATCCTGATCTAATTTTTCGGCAGGTATGCCGTGTGCGGATAATATGTCATAAAAATGATCACGATTTCCTAAAGTTTTCCAATATAATTTAGCACCCTGTGTGGTTAGAGAAACATGTGGATCCTTACTGTCATTATCAAGATTAAGTTGTGCAAATTGTTCAAAAAGGTTCCTTGAAATGAATGCAGCATTTTCTCCTTTTTTGTCTATTTTAACGGCAGCGATGTAATTTTTGAGTGTTTGATCATTCGTATCTTCTTCTATTTTCTTCAAATGATTAGTGAGCGCTTCAATTTGGGCTTTCAGATATTGATCAATAGGCTGATCCTTTTTTTGATCAGGTAAAGTTAAAACAGGAAGATCTTTAAGATCTTCCTGCTGAGCAAGAAAGCCAACATGTTTCTTTAAAAAAGACAGTCGAGCTTCCAGCATCATTTGTACTAGCTGTTTCACCTCATCACGTTTCAAGGCGTCAGTGGTCCAGTGCGAAGAGGCAGGGGTGGCTGTTGGTGCCTGCGCCGAGGAGGAGGAAGAGCCGCCTCGGTTTGGCCTTACAAACGTTCTTCTGGGAGGAGGTGGGGATAGGGCTGATTGTGCTGTAGTGTGACCTGCTGCTGATGTAATTTGCAAAATCTGCGTTTGATCAAGCTGCTTAAGAGTCTCAGCCGTTAATTCTGTCGGAATGGAACCACTATAACCTGATAATGCTATATTTTTAAATATCGTTGTTCCATCTGGTCCAATGACAGAATATGTTAAACTTTTTCGATCAGCATCATCACTGAGCCCTATGTATAACTTATCAGCTTCCAATGTGGAATCACTACGCATCAAACAAAAGTTATATGTACGCGACATAACCACCCCTCTTTCTTAATTTTCATTTTTCACTGACAGCAATTATAGACCATCAAAATTAAGAAAGCCTCTCGACTTCGGATCACCGAATACTTAGCGAATTGCTGGGCAATTCGCAGAGCGAAAGTTTAATGAACTATTCATATATCCTTAAGTTCAGTTGAGTAGCATTTACTTTGAGTAGGAGTGATTTCGTTCACCATATTTGTGAACATCAGCGACTGTGAGGGGTACTTCAATGAGACGAGTTATGCAAGAAAAAATGATGTATCCTATGAGAAAGCTCGGAAGTGTCCGAACTTTGAAGCAGCGGACACCAAAATTGCTTTTGCCCCAAAATTTGACATTTCAACAAGTACCGCATCCACATCAAGAATATACTTATATTAATCCAGCGATGTTTGCTTTGATTCTTGCTGCTGCTTACTTTGTTTCTAAAAAAATAAAAGAACATCATGGATTTGTGCCCCCATCTGCTTGTTACGAGGCTTGGCAAGGAACACATTATCGATTTGATGATTTTAAAAGCTGGGAAGATTTGGCAAATAACTTTCTAAAAAACTATCTCGCTTGTTTTCCTGATGCGACAAAGGAAGATAGTGAGTTTGTTAGAGAAGCAATTCTCTCGCTAAAAACAAAAGATCATGAAGTATTTTTAAACCTTGTGTATTGGTTGCAAAAAAACCATGTTTTTAACGCTTATCCGCATTTATTTAATCAGCTCAACGATATTTGTTTACGCCTTGCAAAAGTAAACGTTTTGAAAGCAATGGAAGCTGTGTACCCCTTGCTGGCGGGATTTAACTATGCGGCTCAACGCTTGATAAAACATCCCTATGCAACTCAAATTCAATCTGCTACAGAAGAGTTTCTATGTGGCCCAGGTAGTATGCGCTATGTTGGCGCGAGAGCGTTTGTCGATAAATTATATATAGAAGCTTTAAACAAAGCTTATGACGATTATATTGAAGAGCAGTTGAAGCAGATCTCTCCTGATGATTACACCTCTTTAGAAAATATTCGACACTATTATGCTGAAAAACTTAATTCTCTTTCTGATTTGTATGAAAATGGAAGAGTTGTTGTCCTTAATCAATTTTCCTTTGAGGATGATTCTACAAAACAGTTAAAAGAATCTATTCTTTCACGGATGGCTTGCTTAGAAAATAAAACCAGGGGTGCAAGTGAGGATCTCACTTTCATTTCTGCCGGTGCCCATTTCGCTTGTGGACAAATTCGCTTAACCAAATCTATCAAAAATGGGAGAATACACGCGGAAATTTTGATAGTAGATAGCAAAGGGGCTGACTGGGGGATTGAGTGTTGGACAGATTATTATCGTGTTATTGCTGATATATTTCATAACGACGCAACGTATTATGTCTCAGAAGAATTGAATCAAAAAAAAGGGGTTGGCTGCTCATTTTTCTCTGCGCTTGGATTTGAGTGCCTTTTGCATCAAGATGTTTTTGCGTTTTTATCACAACCAAAAAACGTGACGGGTCACTATCCCTCAGTGATTTCTACAAAAGATGGTGTTAGTGTGCATAGCGTTATACAATTTCACACAGTTCGTTTACCGACTGATTTTAACGCAATGAAACAAGTAATTACTGGGGAGCATACAACAATAGATTCTGGGTGTGAGCTATGCCATTTTCCCCTCCCTTTACCCAAACCCGGCGACCCATATAGCATGGATGGCGCTAAAAAAGTAACTGTAGCTATGAAAGGCCGTGGTTGTTTGCGTCAAGATATGGTGGAACGAAAGTATAGCCGTAAGCTTGAGGATAAGATAATAGGTGAATACTTAGGAACGCAACTTAATAATGGTAAGCCAGCTAATAACGGTACAAATCATTATTCATTTGTGCAAGGTTTTGGGGTGGCTAATGCGCTAATCAATAACTCCACAATAACGCGAGCGCTTTTTGAAGATCCTATCGTAAGAAACCTTTAAAAGGGGACACTAACGTCAGCGGGATATTAACGTTGTGTCTATGTACCAGCATTAATTCGTAATATGAGAAACCGACAACTCAAACGCATCATGCAATAATTGCGCGCCCATTTCTAAGTGCTTCTCATCGATAATCGTCGAAATTTTTGCTTCAGATGACGTAATTAAATAAATCGGAATATTTTCAGAACCCAATGCATGAAAAATTTTCGATGCAACACCTGCATGTGATTTCATGCCTAAACCAACCAGCGATAGTTTTGCAATTTGATCATCAACGATAATTTGACGCGCTGAAATATCTTTTGCGATCGTTTCTGAAAAAGACACTGCTTTTTGATAATCATCAAGATGTACGGTAAAAATAAAATCAATGGCATCTTGAGAAGATGAATGATTTTCAACCGTCATATCAATATCAAAATTCGCATTTTTGATAGCAGTTAATAAATGATCCAATCCATTATTTTCTTTTGGAATTCCCATTATCGATAATTTTGCTTGGCGTCGATCAAATGCAACACCTGATACCCACGGTTTTTTGATCGCATCTTGTCCGGAAATTAAAGTGCCTGTTCCGGCGTCAAAGCTGGATAATACGCGCACAGGAATGTGATGTTTTTTTGCAAACTCTACCGCTTGTCGATGCAATACTTTAGCCCCCAAACTGGCGAGTGCTAACATTTCTGTGTAGGTGATACGATCCAATAATCGTGCATCTGAAATAATGCGGGGATCTGACGTATAAACCCCTGCGACATCCGTAAAAATCTGACATTCATTCGCTTTTAATGCAGCAGCAATGGCAACAGCCGATGTGTCTGAACCACCGCGTTCTAATGTCGTGACATCACCCATCGCATTAACACCTTGAAAACCAGTGATAACGGGAATTGTTTTCTCAGCGAGCAACCCTTTCATCGTATCAATCGCAATGTGTGTAATGTGCGCACGACGGTGTGCATCTGATGTAAAAATTTGTGCTTGTTTTCCTGTTAATGAGCAAGCGGCGATATTTTTTTCTCTGAGCGCAATGGTGAGTAATGCAGCAGAAACACATTCGCCCGTTGATACCAAGGCATCAAATTCTCGTGCATGGGGATTTTTTGATAATTGATTCGCCATTTGAATTAAGCGATCGGTTTCGCCACTCATTGCAGAAACAACGACCACCACATCATGTCCCGCACGTTGTGTCGTTGCAATAATATCTGCGACACGAGAAATACGATCGAGCGTGCCAACAGAAGTGCCACCGAATTTTTGAACGATTAGTGCCATGGTTATTTGCCTATATCATTGTTGTAATTAGCGCGTGAAGTGTCGTTCAGAACCGCGCAGGGAGCGTAGCGGACTAAGTGGTCAAATATATAAACATACTTAACGTGTAGTAATATGACAAAATCCTGATGATGGTTCATGTCACTTGCCCGCTTACTCTTGCTTCGCGTCGTGCGCGGTTCCCAGCACCTCAAGCAAATGCTTTAATGCATCAGACAGTCCCGCCACATCATCACCGCCACCCTGCGCTAAATCAGGGCGTCCACCGCCTTTACCACCCACATGTTTTAATAATTCAGGTGCTGTAATGATTGGTAAGCATTCATTACTCACGGATGCAATAAAAATAATTTTTCCATCCACAACCGATGCTAATAAAATAATGGAAAATTTTAATTGTTGTTTTAATTGATCGATCATGTGACGCATCGATTCGCGATCGGTTGGTGTTTCTAATTGTTTTATTAACACGTTGACAGGCGCAAAAGATATTTTAGCACTTTTTAATTCGATTGCTTGTTCAGCCAATGACCCTGTACTTTGATGCGCCATCTTTTGTTTATAACTGGCAAGTTCTTTTGTTAATTGCTTATTTTGATCGAGTATTTGCGTGAATTTCTCAGCAACAGACTCACGCCCTACTTTTAAGGTTTCTGCAATGCGGAGCAATTGTGTTTCGCCAGACTCTATCCATCGTAACGCCTCACTCCCTGTCACCGCTTCAATGCGTCGTATGCCCGCAGCACATGCGGATTCAGCGGTAATTTTAAATAAGCCAATATCACCCGTACGTCTCACGTGTGTACCACCACAAATTTCTGTCGAGAATTCACCCATGCTTACTACACGCACTCGATCAGCATATTTCTCAGAGAATAAAGCCATTGCACCTTCGTTTTTCGCTTCTTCCAGTGAAGTTGTTTTCGTATGGAGCGGTAAATTGGCACAGACTTGCTGATTCACCAATCGTTCGATTGAAGCAATTTGTTCAATTGTTAATGCTTTGGGATGTGAAAAATCAAAGCGCAAACGTTTGGGTTCAACCAACGAACCTTTTTGTACTACATGTTCGCCCAGAACACGGCGTAATGCTTCGTGCAATAAGTGTGTTGCGGAATGATTTAAACGGGTTTGTTGACGTGATGCATCGACTTCTGCACGGACAGTCATCTTCGTTGTTATTTCACCACTAATGACTTGTCCTTCGTGTAAAATGACAGCGCCTTTTTTTTGCGTATCATTCACGCGAAAGCGACCATCCTCAAAATATAAATAGCCAGTATCTCCTACTTGACCGCCTGATTCTGCATAAAAAGGCGATTGATCTAAAATCACAATACCACTGTCGCCTTTTTTTAGGTGTTTAACAGGTTTAAAGTCATGCAGCAAAGTGACGACTTTTCCTTCATCGACAATTTTGTCATAACCCGTGAATTGGGTTTCGCCGCTCAAATGCACTTGTTGTGTTTGATCTCGATTAAATTGTTGTGATTGTTGTGACTGCTCGCGCTGCTTTAACATCGCAGCAGTAAAACCGTCATTATCCCAGCGTAAACTACGTTCTTTTGCAATATCAATCGTTAAATCAGGCGGAAAACCGTACGTGTCATATAACTGAAACATGAGTTGACCATCAATCATTTTCGCTTCGGATTCTTCTAACGCTTTGTCTAAAATTCTTAAGCCATACGCGAGTGTTTTTGAAAATTGTTTTTCTTCTTGTTCAATGACTGCTTCAATGTTTTTTTGCGCTTTAATTAATTGCGGATAAGCATCACCCATTTCTGCAACCAATGCAGCGACCAATTGATAAAAAAATGGTTTGTCACATCCCAATTTAAATCCATAGCGTGCAGCGCGACGAATAATTCTGCGAACCACATAACCGCGACCTTCATTCGATGGCATCACACCATCAGCAATTAAAAATGAGGCCGAACGAATATGATCGACAATGACACGCATCGGGGTTGCTTTCATATCGTTACAATGAACTAATTTTGATAATCCCTGCAACAACCCTTGAAATAAGTCAATATCGTAATTGTCCTGCACGCCTTGCATGACTGCTGAAATACGTTCCAAACCCATGCCTGTATCGACACACGGTTTGGGGAGTGGCGTTAATCGACCTGAGGCATCTCGATTAAATTGCATGAAAACCAAATTCCAAATTTCCGTATAACGATCGCCATCCGCCTCTGCTGATCCCGGTGGCCCCCCTACAAGAGAAGGACCATGATCATAAAAAATTTCGGTGCAAGGACCGCAAGGACCTGTGTCACCCATTGACCAGAAATTATCTTTTTCGCCGCACCGTGAAAAACGTTTTGGATTAACCCCCATTTCATTTAACCAAATATTTTCACTTTCCTTGTCGTCGCGATAAACCGTGACCCACAATTTTTCGGCTGAAATTCCCAGTGTTTTTGTTAAAAAGTACCAAGCAAATTCAATGGCTTCTTTTTTAAAATAATCACCAAAGCTAAAATTACCCAACATTTCAAAAAAGGTATGGTGACGTTTGGTATAGCCGACATTTTCTAAATCGTTATGTTTCCCACCCGCACGTACACACCGTTGCGCACTCACCGCACGTACGTACTTTCGTTTTTCAACACCTAAAAACACGTCTTTAAATTGCACCATGCCAGCATTTGTAAACAACAAGGTAGGATCATCCGCAGGCACTAACGGACTGCTCGGCACTTCTGTATGTTGAAATGCCTTAAAATAATCGATAAATGCAGTACGTAACTGCTTGCTGCTCATGTGAGATAGGGGTGATGTGTCGTGCATTACTCATAACCTTCAGGTAACAAATTTTCTTTGGTTTCTTGGGTCAATAATTTTGAAATCGCTTCAGAAGTATACCCGCGGTAAAACAAAAAACGAAATTGTTGTTGTTGATTTTTTGTGGATCCGTCAAATTTTCTTTGCCAAACTGCCCTCATTTGGTCATGCCATTCGGAAGAACGGGCGTCAATACTGGCAACAATCAGTTTTGTTTCGACGCCATGCTCATGTAATTCAATTTCAATGCGTTTTGGGCCAAAACCAGCCAGTTTGCGTGAACGTACATAACTCTCTGAAAAACGCAGATCACTTTGCAAATTTTCAGTAGCCAATTGTTGTAGTACCTGATTAATGTCTGATTCAGAAAAATTTTTCGTGAGCAGCTTTTTTTTCAGCTCTAAACGCGAATGCTCTCGTCGGCTCAAATAGTCCATCGCTTTTTCGCGGAGTGTCGGGATTTTACGCTGCGTGTCTATCGCATTTGACACAGGATGCTCCTGTTTAAGTTGCGCGCTTGCTATCGCGCGCGCTTCTTTCCCGTTTGGCGATTTGCTGTGGAGACGCGTGTGAAGCATTGTACTCAATGCGTAACAAGCGCGTCGATCTTGGTGTTTTTTGGCACGCTTGTTTCACTCGGATTACCCCGTTTCACGCGCGTCTCCTCACGCCTTACGCTTCTACCAACGCGTCTTCATCCATTTCAATTTTCGCTTTGGCTTTTTTAGACAATGCATCAGTAGATGCTGCAGCGGCACTACTGAACAATAACAATTGCCGTAATTTTGTTTCAATTTCTTTGGCAACGGATTTATTTTCTTTTAAATAATCACGTACGTTATCTTTGCCTTGGCCGATACGTGTGCCTTGATAAGTATACCAAGCGCCGGATTTGTCAATTAAGCCTTGTGCGACACCGAGTTCAATTAACTCACTTTCAAGGGAAATACCTTCGCCGTAAATAATTTCAAAATCAACTTGGCGAAATGGGGGTGCTACTTTATTTTTAACGACCTTCACGCGGGTTTCATTGCCTAAAATTTCTTCGCCCTTTTTGATGGCACCGGTACGGCGAATATCTAAGCGTACAGATGCATAAAATTTCAATGCATTACCGCCCGTGGTTGTTTCAGGATTACCAAACATCACGCCAATTTTCATGCGAATTTGGTTGATGAAAATAACCAATGTGTTTGATTTTTTGATGTTAGCTGTCAGTTTACGTAAGGCTTGTGACATCAAACGCGCTTGTAGGCCCATGTGCGAATCACCCATGTCACCTTCAATTTCTGCCCGCGGCGTTAATGCGGCAACGGAATCGACAACGACCATATCGACCGCGCCAGAACGTACTAACATATCAGTGATTTCTAAACCTTGTTCACCCGTATCTGGTTGTGACACTAATAGTTTTTTGATATCAACACCTAATTTTTCTGCATAAATCGGATCCAAGGCATGCTCGGCATCGACAAATGCCGCAGTGCCACCGGCTTTTTGACAAGCAGCGATGGTCTGTAGCGTTAAAGTGGTTTTACCCGATGATTCTGGCCCATAAATTTCAACCACACGACCGCGCGGTAAACCGCCAATGCCGAGCGCTACGTCCAAACCCAGGGAACCGGTTGAAATAACGTCGATATCCGCTGGTCTTTTGTCGTCACCCAAACTCATGATCGCGCCACGACCAAATTGTTTTTCAATCTGCGCAAGTGCCGCGCCCAATGCTTTGCTTTTATCTTCCATCATTTCCGTGTCCTCATCAGTCTAAAACTCGACGTATTATTCCACAAAGATCACCACGAGAACATACCGGGTTTCTAACTATTCAGCATCTTTCCGGGAGCTTCATTTTTGCGCGCTTTTTTGTGATAAATTTTTAAAAATTGCTCGACGTACAAACAAGTACGCCTGCGCATTTTTTAAAATTTATCACAAAAAAATCGCATCAAAACTGAACCTTCGCGGTAATTCAAAGTTTTGATCGCTTCAGTGAAGCCCCCCAGCCTATCAACAGCGCACCCGCCGCAATCCATAACGGCAAAGTCGGATGCACTGCAATCAACCACCCCCCATTCAATCCCGTGATCATCCAAGCCGAAAATAATACCGTGCTTAAATATCCCATGATCCAACCTTGATGTTGTTTAGCAACCTGATTAGAAATCATCGTGAGTAAACTCACATAAGCAGTTCCTGTGAAAATCGCCACAACCCATACGAAAAACCATTGGTATTTTGGCAATAATGCGCAAGCAAGCAAGGCAAATAACACCCAAAAAACACTCGTGCGCATGATTTTTTTAACATTAAAATATTTAATCAACACAGGATATAAACATAATAATCCGAGTGACATAAAAATACCCATATACGCATTAAATAGGCTGATTTGTTGCACTGAATACTGACATTGCTGCGTTAGAAATAATGCAATCGTTTGATAATATTGACTCCATCCCAATTCAAGACAGAAAAATATCAACAGCAATCCACCGATACGATACGTTTTAATCGCTTTTTTTAAGCCAAAAATGATCTCGCGCATACTCAACATTTGTGTACGCATCTCTGTACCGATTGTTTCTTTAAAATAAAATAAGATAATAATAAAGCTAATGATACTGATAATAACCGCTAAACAATAAGGCGTTGTCGCATTAAACCAACTCACTAAATGATTATCTGATAAATAACCGCCCGCCAATGGCCCTAACATAATAGGCAAGGTCATCATCAGTGCAATAAAGCTTAAAAACAAGGCTTTTTCATCTTGTTGACATAAATCCGCAACCGCAGCTTGCGCAACGGGTTGACTCGATGAGCCGATACCGCTCAGCAGTCGTCCCAATAAAACCAACAAGAGATTTTTTTTCAAGATACCGATAATGGGCAATAAAAATCCTAATGTCATTGCAACCAAACAAAATAATAATGTTTTTTTACGCCCATATTTATCGGAAAAACTGCCAACAAACGGTGCAGCAATCAATGCCGCAATCGTTGAAAGAGAAATCGTAAAGCCCGTCAAAAAATCGCGTGTAGCCAACGATGTCCTGTTGGGTAACAGTCCATAATGCGCATTAAAAAATAATTCCAGTAAAACGGGAATAACGACAAAATAACTGAAGGAATCAATGAAGATTAATAATAATAACGGAAATAAACGTCTAAAGTGCTTTAGCATTGGCTATTACCGAACGTATTCGTACGAGATGGCGAAATTATAAACTGTTAAGTAGGGGTTGCAACCAGGGTAGCCTCATTATAATTTGGCTGCACCACGTATTTCTTAGCAGCGATGGAAGCACAAGCGATAGCGCCTGCGATGTATGAGTGGAACGATGCAACGTTCCCTGCATGTATTGCGGTCGCTATCGCTCTCGCTTCCATCACTACTAACAAAGATTTTAATGAGGCTGCCCTGGGGTTGCAACGCGTTTGTGTTGCAACCTGATTTTAGTGACCAGCGATCGTCATACGGTCTACTAAAATTGAACCAGTGCGCACACCGCCACGCACATCGGTATCATCGGCAATTGCAACGAAACCTTGGAACATTGTTTTTAAGTTACTGGCAATGGTGATTTCTTCAACAGGAAATTGAATCTCACCATTCTCCACCCAAAATCCTGATGCGCCGCGTGAATAATCACCCGTCGTGATATTGACACCCTGCCCCATTAATTCAGTCACCAACAAACCGCGTTGCATTTTTTGCAACAATTGCTGTAACGTTACATCAGTATGTGAAATTGATAAATTAAATACACCGCCTGCATTGCCGGTGGTTTCCATGCCGAGTTTTCTCGCAGAATAACTACCGAGCACATAACTCACCAATTCACCATCACGCACGTAATGTTGATCAACCGTTGCAACCCCTTCGTTATCAAAGGGTGCACTGCCCATTGCCGATAATAGATGAGGTTGTTGAAAAACGTTGATAAACGCCGGAAAAATAGGCTTGCCGAGCGCATTTAACAAAAAAGAAGATTGACGATATAAATTGCCACCACTGATTGCTTGTATCAATGAACGCAACAATGATTTCGCAGCCGACGCTTCAAATATCACAGGAGAGGTTTGTGTTTTTAATCGTCTTGCACCCAAACGCCGTACCGTTTTTTCTGCCGCACGTTTTGCGATGTAATCGATGGATTTTAAATCTTGTTGATTTCGCGCAACCGTATACTCATCATCGCGTTGCATCTCATCATTTTCACGGGCCAGCACACTACAATGCATACCGTGTTCACTGGCTTGATACTCGCCGAGAAACCCTAAGGTGTTGGCATAGATAGATTGTGAAGTCAGCGTGCTAATACTGGCACCTTCTGAATTGACAATGCGTTTATCCATTCCTACCGCAATTTTTTCGCAATCAATCGCTAACCGAATCGCGTCAGCCGGTGAAATATCCCAAGGATGATAGATATCGCAATTCGGATAGTTTTTTGCTAATCGCGCGGGATCGGCTAATCCTGCATAAGGATCGCTGCTGGAAAAACGTGCGATGCTACATGCTTTTTCGATCGTTGCAGAAATAGAGTCAGCAGAAAAATCAGAACTGGAAGCGGAGCCGGTACATTGATTTTGAAGTACAGTCACTCCAAACGCCTTTTCCGTATGATGCTCCACTGTTTCAACATCACCAAGACGTGCCGTTACAGAGAACCCTTTTGTCTCTGATATAGAAATTTCAGCCGCATCAACGCCTTTTATTTTTAATTTTTGCAGCGCCAGGTCTATGAGATGCCGCGCATCGATATTAATGCGTGGCATGTTTTGATTTACCTGATTTTGATGTGACCTTTGATGCACTCTTTTTTTTCGCGGCTTTTTTTCCAGCGGCGTCTGAGGATTTTATCAACGAAGTCGGTAAGCGTTGCAAGGCTAATGCAAATACTTGATCAATCCAACGCACAGGATGAATATCCAAACCTTCCAACACTTGTTTTGGAATTTCTTTTAAATCCCGCTTGTTTTCATGAGGAATAATCACTGTTTTAATACCACCGCGTAATGCAGCTAATAATTTTTCTTTTAATCCACCGATGGGTAACACTTCGCCACGCAAAGTGATTTCGCCCGTCATAGCCACACTTGCATGAACAGGAATTTGTGCAATTGCTGACACCAATGCAACACACATACCAATACCTGCGCTAGGACCATCTTTGGGTGTTGCTCCCTCAGGAACATGCACGTGAAAATCATTGAGTTGAAAATATTCATTTTCCACGCCAAATAGGGGGGCACGACTACGCACAACAGTCATTGCTGCGTTAATGGATTCTTTCATCACATCACCTAAACTGCCGGTATGTAATAACTTACCTTTACCCGCCATGACTTGTGCTTCAATGGTTAATAATTCACCGCCCACTTCGGTCCAAGCCAAACCGGTGACTTGACCCACTTGATCACGTTCTTCCGCTAAACCATAACGGTATTTTTTGACACCTAAATATTTTTCTAAATTACGTACATTGACCGGAATAGATGCAACGGCTTGCTTTGTGCCTTTGCGATTCGTCACCGCTTGTCGTACCACTTTACGGCATATTTTTGAAATCTCACGTTCTAAACTTCGCACGCCTGCTTCACGGGTATAACTGCGAATAATTTCACGAATCGCCGTTTCAGAAATATGAATTTCATTTTCTTTCAAACCCGTTTGTTCAATTTGTCTCGGAACTAAATAATGGGTTGCGATATTCAGTTTTTCTTCTTCGGTATAACCTGGCAAACGAATCACTTCCATTCGATCGAGCAATGCCGGTGGAATATTTAATGAATTCGCTGTTGCAATAAACATCACATCTGATAAATCATAATCGACTTCTAAATAGTGATCGTTAAATTTACTGTTTTGTTCCGGGTCCAATACTTCCAATAACGCAGAAGCTGGATCGCCGCGAAAATCAACAGCCATTTTATCTACTTCATCGAGCATGAATAAGGGGTTGCGTACCTTGGCGCGAATCATCCGTTGAATGATTTTTCCTGGCATTGCGCCAATGTAAGTGCGTCGATGACCCCGAATTTCAGCTTCATCACGAATACCACCCAAAGAAATACGCGCAAATTCCCGGCCTGTTGCATTGGCGATAGACTGCCCCAGTGAAGTTTTACCAACCCCAGGCGGACCAACCAAACATAAAATCGGTCCCTTTAATTTTTTCACACGCAATTGCACCGCTAAATATTCTAATATTCTTTCTTTGACTTCTTTTAACCCGTAATGATCAGACTCTAGAATTTTTTCAGCCGTTGTCAAATCCATGTTGATAGCTGACTTAGCTTTCCAGGGCACTTGCAACAATGCTTCTAAATAATTACGAGAAACAGTCGCTTCTGCTGACATCGGCGGCATCATGCGCAATTTGGTTAATTCTGATTTGGCTTTTTCTTTTGCCTCTTTGGGCATGCCAGCGGCTTCAATATTTTTTTCAATTTGCTTGAGTTCATCCGCCGGGGTTCCTTCATCCAATTCACCCAATTCGTGCTGAATCGCTTTTAATTTTTCACTGAGATAATATTGTCTTTGACTTTTTTCAACCTGCTGTTTTACACGCCCTTGTACATTTTTTTCAACTTCAAGTAGTTCTAATTCTTGCGCGATCAAATCACGCAATAAATGCAAACGTTCTTTCACTTCAAAAGTTTCTAAAATCTTTTGTCTTGAATCGATACTCACCGTTAAATGTGCAGCAACACTATCTGCAAAATGCGCAGGCAATTTCATGTTGCGAACAGAAGTAATTAATTCAGGAGGAATTTTTTTATTGGCTTTAACCAGTCGTTCAAATTGTGCAGTCACATTGCGCATTAAAACGGTGACTTCGGAATCATCTGTTTTTTCAGGTTCTTGATATAATTTCAATTGCGCTTGCATGAAATTTTCATTAGCGGAAAAATTAACGATTTGTGCGCGGGAAACACCTTCCACTAGCACTTTGACAGTGCCGTCAGGTAAGCGCAACATTTGTAAAATGGTTGCAGCTGTGCCCACAGAAAACAAATCTTTTTCGGTCGGTACATCGACAGAGGCGTTCTTTTGCGCGACCAGCACGACCTGTTTATCTTTGGTCATCGCAAATTCAAGCGCTTTAATGGATTCCGTTCGACCGACAAACAAAGGAATGACCATGTGTGGATAAATCACGACATCACGCAATGGAATGAGAGGTAAAGCAATATCCCCGTTTGCATCACCTGAGGTAGTTGTTTTTTTTTGTTTTTGCTTCATGACATACTCCTTGTGGTGTGTGCTATGGAGAGGTATCAGGAACCAGGTATCTGTGTGAGTAAATGAAAATTTCTGTATCTAAAAAAAATAATTTACTCAATCAAACTCCAGATACTCACACTGATATCCCGCACTGATACCTTTTTTCCAGACTAATTCGCTGTTTTTTTCTCATCACCTTCATAAATATACAATGGTTTCGCTTTTCCTTTTATCACATTCTTATCGATCACCACTTGCTTCAGGCCAACCATCGACGGTATTTCATACATCACATCCAACAGTGCATGCTCTACAATCGAACGTAAACCACGCGCACCTGATTTACGATTAATCGCAAGCGAAGCAATTTCATGCAGTGCATCATCACGAAAATCAATTTGAACACCTTCAAATTCAAACAGTTTTCTATACTGCTTGGTGAGTGCATTTTTCGGTTGTGTTAAAATAGCGAGTAGTGCCGCTTCATCTAATTCAGTTAGGACGGAAATAACAGGCAAACGTCCGACAAACTCTGGAATTAAACCATATTTCATCAAATCTTGGTTTTCCACTTTTTTAATAATATTGTTCGCTGACATTTTTTCTTTTGTTTTAACAGATGCCGCAAAACCAATACCACTTTCGTCTGTACGTTGTTGCACAATTTTATCTAAATCAGCGAATGCGCCACCACAAATAAATAAAATATTTGTTGTATCGACTTGCAGATATTCTTGTTGAGGATGTTTACGTCCCCCTTGTGGAGGAATTGCAGCAACCGTACCTTCAATTAATTTCAACAACGCTTGCTGAACACCTTCACCAGATACATCGCGTGTTAATGAGGGGCTATCTGATTTACGGGCAATTTTATCAATTTCATCGATGTAAATAATCCCTGTTTCTGCTTTTTCAACATCGTAATTACATTTCTGCAATAATTTTTGAACGATATTTTCAACGTCTTCACCAACATAACCTGCTTCAGTTAATGTGGTTGCATCTGCAATCGCAAAAGGCACATTCAAAATACGCGCTAATGTTTGCGCCAATAATGTTTTACCAGATCCCGTGGGGCCAATTAATAAAATATTACTTTTTGCCAACTCGACATCATCATTGGATGCATGATGACGCAATCTTTTATAGTGATTATACACAGCAACAGACAATATTTTTTTGGCATCGGTTTGTCCAACGACATATTGATCGAGTTGCGTATGCAATTCTTTGGGATTTGGTAAATAGGCTGAATCTGTTGGTGCAACATCTGTCAATTCTTCTTCACGAATAATGTCATTGCATAAATTGACACATTCATTGCAAACGAATACAGAAGGACCCGCAATTAGTTTTTTTACTTCATGCTGACTTTTACCGCAAAAAGAACAATACAATGTTTCATTTCGATTCGTATTTTTATTATCAGCCATACATTCACCTTAAAAATATCTATAGAAAAAATCACACTTCTTATTGCGCTTTCATAATAATTATACACCGATCGAACATCGATATGCGACCGTTCTCATTAAAACAAAACAGAAAATAGTGTGAAAAGAAAATTCAGCTTAAAAAGACACCAGTACGTTTTAACCTATGTTTGATTTATTATGCGTCTTATTCAGGGTTCGTTCGTCAAACTGAGACTAACAATGTGCTAAGCCTCTTTACCCCTTTCGACAAAGATCGAATCGATAAGACCATATGCTTTTGCTTCACTAGCCGACATAAAATTATCACGATTCGTGTCTTTATGAATTTTGTCAAGCGGTTGCCCCGTATGCTTTGCCAAGATTTCCGAAATCATATCACTCACGCGTTGCGTTTCTTTCGCATGAATTTGAATATCGGTACCCTGCCCTTGATAGCCACCCAATACTTGATGAATCATGACGGTCGAATTAGGTAAACAATGACGCTTACCTTTAGCGCCTGATGTGAGCAATAACGCTGCCGCACTCGCAGCCATACCCACACACAATGTACGTACATCAGGTTTAATAAATTGCATTGTATCGTAAATCGCCATCCCCGCTGTTACGACACCACCCGGAGAATTAATATATAAAGAAATGTCTTTTTCAGGGTTTTCAGACTCCAAAAAAAGCATTTGCGCAATGACAAGATTTGCCATATTTTCTTCAACAGGACCCACTAAAAAAATAATACGATCTTTTAGGAGCCTGGAATAAATATCATAGGCGCGTTCACCACGACCACTTTGTTCGACAACCATGGGTACTAAGTAATTGCTCATTTCATTCATGAATTATTTCCCTAAATTACAAAATATAAATGATTTCCCTTGAAAATCTCGTTTACTTACACGCGCCCTTCTGTGCTATTCATAATGACATCATAGCTTTTTTTCGTTTCAGAAACACTCGCTGCGCTAAGCAGCTGTTGGATGGCTTGTTCTTCTAAAACAAATGCTTCAACATCAGCAACCATATGCTGATTTTTCAAAATGAGCGGCAATATTTCATCGACGTTACCATACCGTGATGCCATTTCTTTCAATCGATCCTGTACTTTTTTCTGATCGACTTGAATTTTATTTTGTTGAATCACTTCTGCTAATAGCAGTCCTAACACCACGCGTTTTTTCGCATCTTCAACATACGGTTCACGTGCCAACGGGAATTTTTTAATATCCGCATCTGATAATTCGCGACGATATTGACGAATCTGCTGACGAGTCATTTCTTGTAAATGTGAAACTTCTGCTTCTAATAGGGCATTTGGCACATCTGTCGGATTCAATGCCATTAACTGATCTAACACGTTACGCTTCAGCATTGCATGCGCTGCTTCATTTAACTCAGATTGCATTTTCTCTTTGACTTGTTTTTTTAACGTATCAAGGCCTTCAGCAACGCCGACCTTTTTCGCAAAGGCATCATCAAGCGCAGGTAGTTTAGGTTCTTGAATCGCGTGCACCGTGACAGCGAATGTAACGGGTTTTCCACGCAATGCTTCGACATGATATTCTGTAGGAAAAGAAATACTGAGCGTTTTCTTCTCATCTTTTTTCACACTCACTAAACCTTCTTCAAAGCCAGGAATCATTGTGTGCGAACCTAACTCCAACCAAGAACCCGTTGCACTGCCTTGTTCTAGTGGTTTTCCATCCATGTCGCCTTCAAAATCAATTTGAATGCGATCACCCAATTTGGAGGTGCGATCAACGTCTACCCATTCTGCATGCTGCGTTCTTAATTGCACTAGCATACCGTTAACATCTTCATCGGTTACTTCGCCAGATACGGATTCGATAGGGACATCTTTAAGATCTTTCAAATGAACTTCTGGGTAAACCTCAAATTTTGCGGTGTAATCGAAAGATTCATCTCGTTTCAATGTTTCATGATTAAAATCGATCTGGGGTGTTCCTGCAATTTTAATTTTTTGTGTCTGTATTTGCGTTTGAAATGTTGAGTCGATTAATTCAGCAGCAATTTCATGCAACAATCCACGGCCAAATTTTTGTTCGACAACGCTAACGGGTATTTTTCCAGGACGAAACCCTTTTATTTTTGCTGAACGAGAAAATTCCATCACCTTTTTTTGATATGCTTTTTTCACGTCATCTGCCAAGACTGTTACTGCCAATTGTCTTTGCAAACCTTCTAATTGCTCTAGTTTCGCCGTCATTGTTGCTATCAACCTCTGTTATTTTGGGAATTCGTAAGGAGCATGGTGCGAGAGGAGAGACTCGAACTCTCACGGGTTACCCCGCTGGAACCTAAATCCAGTGCGTCTACCAGTTCCGCCACTCTCGCTAAATCCATAGTATTGAACGATTTTAAAGGGAACTATTGAACACCATATCCATTGAATTGACAAGACCTTTCCTGCCAGGGTAGCCTCATTATAATTTGGCTGCACCACGTATTTCTTAGCAGCGATGGAAGCACAAGCGATAGCGCCTGCGATGTATGAGTGGAACGATGCAACGTTCCCTGCATGTATTGCGGTCGCTATCGCTCTCGCTTCCATCACTACTAACAAAGATTTTAATGAGGCTGCCCTGCCTTTCCTGCCCTCGCCCCTTTTTCGGCTGCTCAAATATCAAGAAATCCTGTTAACTTGCAAATAATACCCTCCTTATTTATACTCATAAGTAAATCAATGGGATAAATCATTCGGCCACTTGATAGCGGGAAGCTCTCCATGGGTAACGGCCCCACCATCGTACGCAAAGATTATTTCTACGACATGCCTATCGATTTGTTTTGCGTCATGCATGCAACCACTCGAGAAATCATTGAAGCCAATCTGTCCTTTGAATATCTGCTAGGTTGGAAACCCGAGGAAATTGTTGGAAATACGTTAGAGGCCTTTATTAGTACAGAGACAGATAAAGAAAACCTTGAAAAAGCATTTTCAAAAGTAAAACTGGGTATTCATTCATTGTTTTTTGAAACTGAGTTTCGCACAAAGAATAATTTAAAGCGGCATATCGACTGGAAATGCTATATCGACATAGAAAATCAACACATCTACGCTATTGGGCGTGATATTACTGCCCATAAAGAATCCGAAAAGGTTCTCTCAGAACAAACACATATTGACCATGTAACCGGAGTCGCTGATAGACAGACGTTTTTGACCTTGCTTCAAAATGAATTAAGTGGTGCAGTCCGTTATCATTACCCCACCTCTGTTATCATGATTGATATTGATCACTTCAAAAATTATAACGAGCAATACGGAATGCAAAAGGGGGACGAATGTCTTCGAAAAGTGGCAACCGCATTGAAAACCTGTCTTCGACGAAAAACAGACTTTTTGGCCAGATTTGAAAATGATGAATTTGCGGTACTACTCACACACAACAATCTTGAAAAAGCCATTAAATCCGCAGAGTATTTACGTGCAAGTCTCGAAAAATTAACAACACCCGAACGTGCAACTGAATCACATCATCCGATTACGATTTCATTAGGTGTCGCTGCATTATCGGAAACAGCAGAAAAAGAAATTGCTTCTGAAACAATGCTGAGTGCCGTTCGTCGCGCGCTTAGGGAGAGTCAGCAACGCGGTGGTAATCAGGTGAATTATGCAGAGGATTTTCACCGCTGACTTTTGTAATCGCTCATGATTTTACCTGTTCAGAGTGAGAGTCCCTGATTTGTTACTGACTTTTACGCCCCGCAACTGATTGCACCACAAATGCCGCAATTTGTTTTGATAGCGTATGTGCCGCTTGGTTCGTCGCTAACACGCCTGCATATGGATTATTAGCAGTAGCAGGTACAGTGGTTTCAAACAAATTATTCGCAATCACACGTCCCGTTGCAACGTTCATGAGTGTTGCCTCAATGGTTAATCGCACTTGACTTTGCGGCTGTATGAATTCTTGTTGTAATTTTAATAAATGTGTATTGAGTTGATAATGCGCAGCACCCGTAAAAGGTGATGTCACTACTGCATGAAAATATCCTGCTGCACGCAAACGATTTGCGATTAATGGGAGCAATAATTCAGCAGGCGGCGCAACCCAACGATTCGTAGCAAATGATTTTAATTGATACGGGATCATCACATAAATCATTTTGGATGAAGCATATCCTGGCGAAGCCACAGGTGTTGTCACAAAAATTGTTTGATGCGAAACCGCAGGTTGTGAAGCCACATCATTTTTTGAAAAATCCGTTAACGTATACGTCGATAGTGGAGTTGTTTTTATCGGCGAAAAACAGCTTGATAATGAAATAACACCTAACAATAGCCCTAACCACTTCAATAAACGCATTATTTTTCTCCTGGACCGGGTGCGGCTGGTTCTTTTCCGCGTAGTAACATGCTGGGATTTTCCTGCAATTGATCAGTCAATTGTTCCATGCTCGTCGTTGCACGGGATAAGCTTGTCAATGCTTGTTCTGCATTCGGCACGACTTGATTAGAAAAATTATGCATCGCGATTTCCCCGCTGCTCATCGTCGCATCAATTTTTTCAGTTGTCTTTGTCATTTCTGTCGAAAATGCATCAAAAGAAGTCAATGTTTTATTTAATTGCGCTATTGTTTTGGGTAATTCTCTTGTACTCACAGCAATATTTTGTAACGATTCTTTGAGCGCTTGACGATTTTCCTCATCCAATACTTTCGAAATACTACCACTTAATTTTTTAACTTGTTCTGCCACTTCAGGTAATACGGTACTCAATTGTGTTAACAAAGAAGGTCGAGAAGTGATGATGGGGGATTTTTGCCCTGGCGCGGAAGTTAATAATGGGGATGATTCTGTTTCTGCTTTTAAATTCACGTAAACAACACCTGTCACGCCTTGTGCAGTTAAAGTGGCATAAGTACTCGTGGTGATTTTCGTTCCGGGCTCAATGTCCAATTTTATTCTGACTAATTTAGAATTATCTTTATCCAAACGAATAGATTTGACATACCCTACATTCACGCCATTAAAACGCACGGGGCTTTCGACGCTTAACCCAGCCACATCCTCATGCATAAAAACAAGGTAGGATTGATAATGTTTTTTGCTAGCAATGCCACTCAACCAAAAAATAGTGATTACCAAAAAGGCGGATAGCACGATAACAAAAATACCTACTACCGTGTAGTTCACTTTACTCTGCATGCATCTCCCCTTTCTCATTATCGCGGTGCCCGCGATGTCCACTAAAATAAGATTGTATCGCAGGATGCGAATTTTTCTGCAGCGCCTCCATCGATTCGGCTGCTAACACGCGTCCCTCACCTAAAAAAATCACCCGATCGGGTACATATCGCAACGTATCCAAATCATGTGTCACCATCACAAAGGTTAACCCTAAGTTTTTTCGCATTTCTAAAATGAGATCATCTAAACCACTCGCGCTTTTTGGATCTAAGCCGGTTGTCGGCTCATCTAAAAAAATAAGCTCTGGATCCAACGCAATTGCACGCGCCAATGCTGCCCGTTTTTTCATACCGCCACTTAATTCAGAAGGATATTTGATTCCCGCCTCTGATTCCAATCCACTCATCGCTATTTTTAATTTAGCCAACTCTTTTTTTGATTCAAAGGATACTGCCGCATATTCATTTAATACATACATGACGTTTTCAAACACATTCAGTGAACTGAATAATGCACCGCCTTGAAACATAACCCCCCATCGTTTTTGGACGGACAATGCTTCTTTTTCAGATGCTTTTTTCATATCCACGCCAAATACTGAGATATCACCACCCGTGGGCGGTTGTAATTGCAAAATACTGCGCAGCAATGTTGTTTTTCCACAACCGCTTCCGCCAATAATCGCGACAATTTCACCCCGTTTGACAGAAAAAGTGACATCGTTATGCACCCATTTTCCACCCAAATTATTTTTCAGGTGTTTCACGTCGATGATAATGTCATTGGATTCAGGCATCATTAAATATCCAGCCAATTAAATAAAATTGAGAATATGCCATCTGCTAAAATAATTAAAAATATCGCTTGAACCGCGGCTTTCGTGGTTCGCTCACCGACACTTTCTGCACTACCGGATGCTTGGAACCCTTGATAGCAGCCTATTCCTGCAATAATCAATGCAAATACAGGCGTTTTCACCAAACCAATATACAAATGCTTAATCGCCACCTCTTGCCTAAAACGCTCTAAAAAGGCATGAAAACCGACACTAATCATGCTTTTTGCCATAATCATGCTGCCAAAAACGCCAAAAATATCACCCCAGACAACCAATAATGGCAGTGCAATCAGCAACCCAAAAATTTTGGGGATGACCAAACGTTCGATGGGAGATAGGCCCATCGTTTTCAATGCATCAATTTCTTCATTCACTTTCATAGTGCCTAATAATGCAGCAAATGAAGTGCTTGTACGTCCTGCAATAATGACCGAACAAATCAAAGGGGAAAATTCTCGCAAAATTGCAACGCCCGATAAATCAACCATGTAAACATTCGCACCATAAATACGCAGTTGCACACCCAATTGATAGGCAACCACCACACCGATTAACAACATCATCACAGCGATAATAGGCAACGCACGATATCCGCCGACATCAATTTCATGCACCATGGAACGAAATTGCAGTTTTGCAGGCTTTTTTATGATCTCCAAAAAATCTATGAACGTTTCACCCAGAAAAGCAAAAAATTCAAGAGAATCTTTTATCAATTCGACTGTTGCTTTTCCGACGTGGTAAAACCAATTGTGCTGTGAGATCTCAGCCGGTTTTTTTTGCATCGACTCAATACTCGATATCACCGCTGAAAATAAATCTTGAAAGTGCTCACTTAATCCGTCCAGCTTTACATTTCCATTCAATTTTTGTTGGATTTTATAGAGTAAAAACGCGCCAGCGGTATCCATATTCTTTATATGAGAAGCGTCAATCGTTTGTATTTTTGACTGATTAGGAAGTGATTTCTGTATCCATTTTTCAACAGCAGTGAGATTTCCAATAAGCCACTTACCTTTCAATAAAACGGCATTTTCTTGGGTAATTTCAATAGAAGCAGAATCAGTCGTGGATCGCGGCATGGAGCATCCCTGTTTACGAAGAAGTGGTCGATTATCCTATAATGTTTCTCATTTGACTATACTATTTTCCTTTTAAAACAATCAGACCTTACCCGCCAATTTCAGTGCGATAAGCACGATTGCAATAACGCCTGAAACAATAAATCCGGCGCCAAAGCCAAATACATACCAACGATAATGGGCAACCAATTTTTTCAAATCCAAATCTGAAATAATAAACGGTCTGTTTTCTAACTGATCACTGCTAATCAAATTAATCGTGCTTTTTTGTTCTGAAAATCGTTTCCATTGCCCCGATATGTCGTCGCATGTTTGAGTGAGTTGATCTAAAAAATTTAAGCCCCCAAATGATAAGTGTGGATATTTCTTTTTGATCTTAGCGGCTTTTTCACCACTGAGCGCATGTGTTTCTTTTTTATAATTTGATATGGGATCTTCTGTCGCATCACAAGACCTAAAAAAACCGAGCACAATTGTTTCTTGGCCTGGCTCAAGACAATGTTCTTCATAACGATAACGCTGTGTCTTACTGATGAGCGATCCTAATTTCTCTAACAAACCATTGGAGGGATTGAGTTCATTTGAAATCAAACCAAACTGATACCACTTTTTATGAGCCGTTGTCGTTACATCTGCTTCGACAGGAAAAATAACACACTCACCCGTTTCATCTTTCAGATGAAATAAATCTGAACTTTGACCTTGATCGACGATTTCCCACTCAGTCGTATCATTTCCTTTCTCATCTCGCATATGAATTTCTTTTTCAATTGTGTAGCGATACCAGCAACACGGTGTTTGTGTCAGCGGCGATTTTAATAATGCATCGTCAAATAATGCATTCACAATGCCTTTTACTTTCACAAAACCTTGTGCTGCTGAGCGTAATTTCGAATGCGGCGTATGAGTCACTAATCGAGAACTATTCAAATATTTAAAAAACTGTATAAAACAAAAATAAACGAGCCCAACCAAACTGGCCAAGATGACGAAAAACCAAAACAGAGAAATATGATTGGAAGCAGTAGCAGTCTGAACCGTATCGAAATCTAAATTAACGTCCATTTATTTCCCCTCAAATAGATTGGTGACATCCACGTCTTTCGTTTCTTCCACTGTAAATTGCAGTAAATCAGAATGCGTAAAATGGTAATGATTTGCGATGATTGTCGCGGGAAATTGTTCAATAGCAATGTTATTAATGTTGACACTATCATTGTACAACTCACGACGATCTGAAATTTTAGTTTCCAAATCACTGATGCGACTTTGCAGTTGTTGGAATGACGCGTTGGCTTTTAAATCAGGATAATTTTCTGCGAGGGCAAATAATCCATTCAATGAACCGCGAAGCGCTGTTTCAGCAGCACCCATTTGTGCCACATCCCCAGATTGACGCACCGTTTCCACTTGTTGTCTCGCCTCCACAATTTTTTGAAAGGTGCCTTTTTCGTAAGACATATATTCTTTACAGGCAGCGATCAGTTTGGGAATTTCATCGTGACGTTGTTTCATTAATACGTCGATGTTAGACCAGGATTCTTTGACGTTATTTCTTAACCGCACGAGGCTGTTATAAAGGCTGACAAAATAGCCTACACACAACAGAACCAATGCGGCAACGATAAATACAGCGATAGCGATACCCATATTCAACTTCCCTCCTGAAATAATGACACAATGCATTGTTTAACATCGTAACAAGAATAGATTGCGCTTAATAGAGCTCAGAAAATGGTTAAGTCGCTCATTGGTGAGCATTGGAATGGCAGCAAAAGATCTTGCCGCATTTTGGCCCTTTGTTTTACGGATTGGCGTATCTTCGGTATCTGATGCCATAATGACCTACATTATTGCGCAAAAAGAATTAGATCTGGTGGGTGCTTACACTGCGTATCAATCTGCAATCGGTATTGCTATCGGTTTTTTATATTCCAGTATTTTTCCTCTTGTGACATTAATGGCTGATGCGAAAGGTAAAGAAGATGATAATGAGAGCGATGCAGCAAAAGCAGACGCGCGTCAAAAAATTCAACTGATTTGGCGTCAAGGCATTATTTTTACATGCTAAGATTGGAGAGAAAAAACTGGAAGAGAGTTTCGTTGCAACCACGTGATTTTTAACAAGATAAATGGGGTGGACGATGGGATTTGAACCCACGACGACCGGAGTCACAGTCCGGGGCTCTACCAACTGAGCTACGCCCACCACAACCTTGAAATCTATGCGCCCGACAGGACTCGAACCTGTTACCCCCGGCTTAGAAGGCCGGTGCTCTATCCGGATGAGCTACGGGCGCCGAAGTAACACTAGCTATCGGGGTAGAGGGATTTGAACTCTCGACATCCTGCTCCCAAAGCAGGCGCGCTACCAGGCTGCGCTATACCCCGAAGGAAAGCATCATACTGTGGCATATTGAGCTAGTCAAATAAAAAGTGCAGTTATCAGGTGCCGTATGCGTAAATATTATGTTTACATATAATCCAAATATTCATTAACATACACGCACGGATAACAGATAACGGATGACAGATAACGCCTCATGAAAACACTGCAAAATACCATTGAAAATGCATTTTTAAATCGCGATCAACTTTCTCCTAAAAATACACCTGCCGAAATTCATAAAGCAATTATCGACGTGATTCATTTGCTTGATAGCGGAAAATATCGCGTCGCAGAAAAAATAAATGGCACATGGATTACCCATGAATGGTTAAAAAAAGCGGTTTTGTTGTTTTTTAAAACACAAGAAAATAAATTGATGGATACAGGTGTTGCACAATTTTTTGATAAAGTGCCGCTCAAATTTCATGATCTCAATGAGACCACCTTCCAAGAAAATGGCGTGCGAATTGTTCCCCCCGCGTTTGTGCGTAAAGGCGCTTATATCGCGCCAAACACGGTATTAATGCCAAGTTATGTCAATATCGGTGCACACATTGACTCAGGCTGTATGATTGATACATGGTCGACAGTGGGTTCTTGCGCGCAAATTGGTAAAAACGTGCATATTTCTGGCGGCGTTGGGATTGGCGGCGTATTAGAACCCTTGCAAGCAAATCCTACGATCATTGAAGATAATTGTTTTATTGGCGCGCGATCTGAAATCGTCGAAGGTGTGATTGTTGAAGAAGGTGCTGTGATTTCAATGGGTGTTTTTATCGGACAAAGTACGCCGATTTACAATCGTCATACTGATGAAATCACGTACGGTAAAATTCCGGCGCGCTCTGTTGTCATTCCGGGATCACTACCTTCAGATGATGGCAAGTACGCACGGTATTGTGTTTTAATCATGAAGCAAGTAGATGAGAAAACACGATCGAAAACGTCGATCAACGAATTATTACGTCAGTAAAGGTATCAGGGATCAAGTATCGGCGTGAGAGAATGAAGATTACTAAAAAATAATTTTTCATAGGATGTTCTAATATTGAACCTCAGACACTCACACAGATGCCTCACGCTGATACCTTAAAAATAACCCGCAGGAACACAAAGATGACCCCTACTCTCTCATTGGCCAAAGAATTAATTAACATCCAATCCATCACACCCAATGACAATGGCTGTCAAAAAATATTAATCGATCGACTTAAAAAAATCGGTTTTGAAATAACCGTGTTAACTTCAAATGGTGTCACCAATTTTTTTGCACTACGTGGGAGCGATCAAAATACATTATTTGCATTTTCAGGTCATACCGATGTTGTTCCACCGGGTGAGTTAACAGAATGGCATTCTCCCCCTTTTGAAGCGAGTGTTCGTGATGGCAAATTATTTGGACGCGGTGCTGCTGATATGAAAAGTGCGCTCGCAGCAATGACGGTTGCAACGGAACGTTTTGTTGAAAAACATCCCAATCATACGGGAAAAATAGGGTTTTTAATTACGAGCGATGAAGAAGGCTCTGGAAAAGATGGCACCATTCGAATTGTAGAATACTTACAAAAAAATAATATGCGATTAAATTATTGCTTGATCGGCGAAGCAAGCAGTAATAAAAAATTAGGCGACGTTATTAAAGTAGGACGACGCGGATCTTTGCATGGTGAATTAACAGTGCATGGAAAACAAGGTCATATTGCTTACCCGCATTTGGCGATTAATCCGATTCATCGTAGTTTTCAGGCGTTAGATCATCTCACCAAAATAGAATGGGATAGCGCAACGGCATTATTTTCACCGACAAGTTTTCAAATTTATAATATTAATGCGGATACTGGTGCAAATAATATTATTCCTGGTTCATTAACAGCGCGCTTTAATTTTCGGTACTCACCAGAGAGTACAGCGGAATCGTTACAGAAAAAAGTAGAACAAGTATTTGAAGCGCATCAACTCAATTACGATATTAAATGGAATCACTCGAGCAACCCTTTTCACAGTGTTGCGGGTGCCTTAACAAAAGCGTGTCAAGAATCGATATTTCGCTTGTGTGATGTGACAACAGAACCGAACACAACGGGCGGCACTTCGGATGGTCGATTTATTGCTGCAACAGGCGCTGAAATTGTAGAGCTTGGCCTTCGCAATGAAAGCATTCACCATATTGATGAAAATGCCGACTTAAATGATCTGGAAAAATTGACAGATTTGTATGAAAGCATTTTGGAGAAAATATTAATTGAAAAAGTGCAAATTGAAAAAGTGCATTGATAAAACAAGAGGTATCGTTTAACCTTACGCATTCAAAATGGGAGAGATGTCTGAGTGGCTTAAAGAGCACGCCTGGAAAGTGTGTGTACGGTAAAACGTACCGAGGGTTCGAATCCCTCTCTCTCCGTAACAGCCCACTTCGTAGAAAGAAACGCCGCTTTTGCGCGCTATGATTCAGAAGCGTTGGGAGAGCCAGCGCGAAAGATCGCGCCTCATGCAGGGGTTGCGCAGTGTAACCTTTCGCGCCAGCTATCGCTTGCGCTTCTGAAATATATTCACTAGTACAACCAACGCCAAAAACATGAGTACTGCCCTAAGTCCGCCGCTCCAGTGGCAGAATAATAAAAAAACCCAAGGCTGTCATACATCGAGCTCATTTCTGTAAAATTTTGGAACTCACGTGACACATTAGGCTTCCCGACCGAAACGGGCTTGCTCACAGTGCCAACGATTTGTTTCCTTCGTATATCTCTGTTGGCTCGAGTATAAAAGCCTTAGGCTTTTCTTACGGATAACTATAGTTGATGTACGCAGATTTTTCCGAAAATTATTGAAATAAATGCGATATATTTTCATTGATTTATGGAAAAAGTTTTTTCGAAAAAAGAATCCAGAACGACTATTTTATTAGGGACAGGTACGAAATAAGTCCTAGTGCGCCCAAGAGGACAGTTAGATTTAAATGTTTCGATTGAAAAAAGTTGAAGGAATAGCTAGCTATTTCGAAACTTTTTGAATGAGAAACGTTTAAAGATGACTCTCATATTGGGATGCCAGTTGTAGGACTTATTTCGTACCTGTCCCTTATCAAGCAATTACTCAGCATCATCTCTTGGCTTTGCCATACGCACCACAATCGCGCGACCGCGAATATCTTGACCATTGGAAGCCAATGCCTTTTTTGCGTCTTTTACGCTAGCAAACGTCACAAACGCAAATCCTTTGGAACGTCCCGTTCTTGGATTTTTAATTAAGCGGACGTTTTGTACTTCACCATATTGTGTAAAAAATTCTTTCAAATGAAATCCGTTTACTTGATACGATAAATTGCCAACATACAATTGTTCATTCGAAGGATAACGTTGTACTGCTGGTTTTTCAGGACGGTTTTTAACAATGCCGCGGATAATAAAAAATAAAACTAACGCCACCATTGCGGCAATCAATAGGTAAATAATTGACATGAAATTCTCTCTGTTAACTATAAAATTAAATCAAGGGGAAACAAAAGCAAGTTATTGTAAGAAATAGGCGCGATTAAAGCAAATAGTATAGCTGTGAGTGAAACGAACCAATAATCATTATCCAGAACGCGCGTGCAGGGAACACGCAGTGTGACCGAAACAAGCGGGTACAAAAAAAGCGTCCAAAGACGCCTCTTTTTTAAACAACAGATTTTCACTTTACCACACGTCAAATCTGTAACTCGCACCAAGGTATGCAGCATAAGTCGCGGGCATTGTGAAGGTACCTGCATTTGGCCCGCTTATGGCTAATGTTGTAATCCCTTGTAATGTCAAAGCAACGCGTTCATTCACATTGTATGAGGCACCTATACCAAATTCAGGTACAGTACGTGAGCGATTGATCGTAATGCCTGCAGAAGTGGTTTTTGTAAAGCTATTCATAACGCCTACTTTCATAAATACGTTATATTGTTCATTGATGGGTAAAATACCTTTTCCTAATAAATCTACGCCGGAAGTTTGGATTTGGCCTGAATTCAGTACGATATCGTGGAAACTGGTGAAGCCCGATTCAAGCGCAAAGTATGGATTAAATTGGTAAGCTAAGTTGGCATTCCATGCAGCTCCATGAAGACGTGTTGAAGGAATACCCAATGACGCTGGCGTGTAGTCCACTGTGCCGTAACCCAAGTTTCCGCTAACGATAAAACCATGTTGATTGGTGTCTAATGAGCATTCATTGCTGTCTGCGCATTCATGTGGAACAGGCATGGTCGTCGTTTCGTCAGGCAAGTTCGTCATTCCGCCAGCCATGGCCATAGATACTGTTGCGAATGCTGCTGCACTGACTAAACCGAGGACTATTTTTTCCATGTCAAATTTCCCATTGAAAGTTAAAAATACAAGGCATACGGGGGCGGCCATTCATTGTGCAGAAACACGCTACTGATGGTTTTTAGGACGTTTTAATAATGCCACGGATCATGATTAAAGCAAATAATCATTGAACACGGGGGTGACCCGAAACAAGCAGGTACAAAAAAGGCGCCATAGAGCGCCTTTCTGATTCACAAACAACAAAATGATTACACGTTGAATTTGTAGCTCATACCAGCAAGACCTACATAAGTAGCAGGCATTGGGTTTGAGCCATCCATTCTCAATGTCGTTAAACCTTCCAATGTCAAAGCAACATTTGAGTTGACATTGTAAGAAGTACCTACACCAAACTCAGGAACGATACGTGAGTGGTTAGCCAATGTAGTCGCTGTGTTGATTTGTTTTGTGTAAAGATTCATTGCACCTGCTTTTGCAAATACGCTGAATTGTTCGTTGATTGGCAAAATACCTTTCGCTAACAAATCAATACCGTAAGTACGGATAGTACCTTGTGGCACTTTGAATGAATGGAAACTTGTGTAACCCGACTCAAGCGCAAAATATTGGTTGAATTGGTAACCCAAATCACCGCTCCAAGCAAATCCGCTGAGATTTTTTGGAGCATTTGCCCAGTTTATGCCAGGATTGATGAAATCCACTTTGCCGTAACCTACGTTACCACCAACGTAAACACCTGATACATTGTTCATAGAAGATTGATCGGAAGCAGCCGTGCTCGTCATTCCGCCAGCCATGGCCATCGATACTGTTGCCAATGCTGCTGCACTGACGAAACCTAGGACTACTTTTTTCATGTCAAATTTCCCATTAAAGTTAAAAATACAACGCACACCAAGGTATGCAGTGCGCGCAGTATGCACAAGCGATTTTTGAATGTCAACACGGTGTTTTTAGCATTTTTTGCTGTATTTACAGCGAAAATGTGCGTTTGGGTGTGAGTGTGAGTGTGAGTTAAAATTATAAAATGGAGATTCATATTCAAATCTACAAAATTAAGCTATACAATAACCGGGTAAAAATATACCTATTCTAAAACGCTACCTCTGATACTCCCACTCCCACTCCCACTCCCACTCACACTTAAAGGTTTAAGCATGCAACACCACAAACTCATCATCCTTGGCTCAGGCCCCGCAGGCTACACCGCTGCTGTTTATGCAGCACGCGCGAATTTGAAACCCGTTTTAATCACCGGGATGGAACAAGGTGGTCAATTAATGACGACCACTGACGTTGATAATTGGCCCGGTGACGTTGAAGGTCTCCAAGGTCCCGCACTCATGGAACGCATGCTAGAACATGCCAAACGGTTTGAAACCAACGTTATTTTTGATCATATTGTCAAAGTTGATTTGAACGAACGCCCTTTTCATTTGAAAGGTGAAAATGCAGCGTATTCGTGTGATGCTCTGATTATTGCTACTGGCGCGTCAGCCCGTTATTTGGGCTTGCCTTCAGAACAACAATTTCGGGGGAAGGGCGTTTCCGCGTGTGCAACCTGCGATGGATTTTTTTATCGCAACAAAAAGGTCGCAGTTATTGGAGGCGGAAACACAGCCGTTGAGGAAGCCTTGTATTTAGCCAATATTGCATCTCATGTGTCCATTGTTCATCGACGCGATACCTTTCGCGCAGAAAAAATATTAATCGACAAATTAAAATCGAAAGAAAACATTCGCATTATTTATGATTCTGTTTTGGATGAAGTGTTAGGCGATAACACAGGTGCCACCGGTATTCGCATTCAAAATGTCAAAAATAATGCTGTAGAATCAATCACATTAGAAGGTGTTTTTATTGCGATTGGTCACGATCCCAACACCAAAATCTTTAAAGACCAATTAACCATGAATGAAGCAGGTTATATTAAAACACATAGCGGACAAGAGGGACGCGCTACTGCAACCAGCATACCTGGTGTTTTTGCGGCGGGTGACGTGGCCGATCATGTCTATCGACAAGCCATCACGTCAGCGGGATTTGGTTGCATGGCAGCCCTAGATGCGGAAAAATATTTAGATACACTAAAATAATCTGTTTTGTGATACTGTACTCACTCGTTTAAACAACAAGGTTACCGAAACAATGCCCAAAGAAGATTCCATTGAAATGGCTGGCGTCATTATTGAAACGCTGCCAAACACTACTTTCAAAGTAAAATTAGAAAACGGCCACATCATCAATGCGCACATCTCAGGTCGCATGCGGAAAAATTATATTCGTATTTTGACAGGGGATGCCGTCATGGTGGAATTAACCCCTTACGACTTAACCAAAGGCCGTATTATTTTCCGTGATGCTGGAAAGAAACGTACTGAAGAAACTGCGCCTGAATAACGGAACCGCGCACGAAGCGCAGTTCCGATCTAGCTCAAACTAAAACATCACTCTGCGCTTCAATTTCCCACACCAATTCATCCCCTGTCACGGTGACACTGATGTGTGCGTCAGCGTTATTGCTGAGTTTGCCGAATAATAATTCATCGGCCAACGGCTTTTTCAGCTTTTCTTGAATCAGTCGTTCCATCGGACGCGCACCCATTTTAAAATCATAACCATGTTTTGCTAACCAATCTTTTGCATCGATATCTAATGCCAACGTGATGTTTTTTTCCTGCAATTTCGCCGTTAATTCAGCGATATTTTTATCAACGACTTTTAAAATGGTTTCACGTTGTAAGTAACCAAATTTTAATACCGCATCTAAACGATTACGAAATTCAGGCGAAAAGAGTTGATTAATCGCAATTAAATTATCATTGTGTTGATCAACCGAAGCAAATCCTACGGGTGTTTTATCTAAAAATTCTGCGCCTGCATTGGTAGTCATCATCAATACAACGTGACGGAAATCCGCCTTTCTGCCATTATTATCGGTTAAATGACCATAATCCATCACTTGCAACAAAATATTAAACATATCAGGATGTGCTTTTTCAATTTCATCCAGCAATACAATCGCGTAGGGTTTTTTCAACACAGCTTCCGTCAATAAACCACCTTGATCAAAACCGACGTATCCTGGAGGTGCACCAATTAAGCGTGAAACAGCGTGTTTTTCCATGTATTCAGACATATCGAATCGAATCAAATCAACATTTAATTCTTTCGCTAATTGCTTACATAATTCAGTTTTACCAACCCCTGTGGGACCTGCCATTAAAAATGAACCAATCGGTTTATCTTCATGACGCAAACCCGCGCGTGATAATTTAATGGAATCACACAACGCATCAACCGCAATATCTTGTCCAAAAACACTTTGTTTTAATCGTGAATCTAAGCTACGTAATTGTTCGCGATCCGATTGCGAAATTTGTTGAATGGGAATGCCCAACATTTTCGCCACAATTTCTTCTACTTCACGCGTACCAATTAATTGTTTTCTTTTTTTCACAGGTTGTAATTGTTGATAGGCACCCGCTTCATCGAGTACATCAATTGCTTTATCGGGTAAATGACGATCAGTCATGTAGCGTGACGATAAAGCCACCGCTTGTGCCAATGCTTTCGTTGAATATCGAACGCCATGATAAGCTTCAAATCGTGTTTTTAATCCCCGTAAAATTTTCATGGTGTCTTCATTGCTGGGTTCACCGATATCAATTTTTTGAAATCGACGTAACAAGGCAGAATCTTTTGCAAAATAATTTCTAAACTCATCGTAAGTGGTTGCACCCATGCAGCGCAATTCACCGGAACTTAAAAAGGGTTTAATTAAATTCGATGCATCCATTGTGCCACCGGTTGCGGATCCTGCACCGACCAAATTATGAATTTCATCAATAAAAATAATCGCACCCGTTTGACGACGCAATGCTTTTAACACTGCTTTAAACCGTTTTTCAAAATCACCCCGATATTTGGTGCCTGCTAATAACACCCCTAGATCTAAGGAGTAAACGGTGCAATACGCTAATGCTTCAGGCACATCTTTATCAACGATTTTTTTAGCGAGTCCTTCTGCAATCGCTGTTTTTCCAACGCCTGCCTCACCGACTAACAGCGGATTATTTTTTCTGCGGCGACAGAGCGTTTGAATGACACGTGACAATTCTTCTGAACGTCCAATGAGTGGATCTGTTTTTCCATTTTTTGCACGTTCGTTTAAATTAGTCGCGTATAACTCAATCATATTTTCTTCAGCGCCAGATTCACGAATCGATTGTGATTCCATTGGCGAATTATTCGAATCAAAATGAAACTCTTCTGTTTGTCTTGATTTCATGATGCCTTGTGTTGTGTATTTCATAACATCAATGCGTGTCACATTTTCTTGATGTAAAAAATAAACTGCTTGGCTGTCTGTTTCACCAAAAATAGAAACTAACGCATGCGCACCATTCACTTCAGTTTGTCCGATACCTTGGACTTGATGAATAGAACGTTGCAATACACGTTGAAAACTAATGGTGGGCTGAATATCGCGATCCAGTTGTTGCGTCAAACTGGGTGTTGTTTCATCGACAAAAATACCCAATCCTGCCCGTAAGCGATCTAAATTTGCGCTGCAGGCAAGTAAGACTTCAGAGGCCTCGGGATTATCTACAAGCGCGAGCAGCAAATGTTCAACCGTAATAAATTCATGCTTTTTTTCTCTCGCTCTGGAATATGCAGAATTCAATGTCATTTCAAATGATTTGCTAAACATAATCCCACCTCCTATTTCACCTTCTCTTTAATCTTCATCCTTACCCTAACTGTAGACAATGAATTGAAAAAATTCCTGCGCAACGCCCTGAAAGTGTTAAAAAAATTATCTGGACTTTTTGAAAAAAACAGGTAGAAAATTTTTAGAAAAAATCTTGTGTATTTATTTCATAGGATTAGATTAAAAACGTGATGAATAATCTTCAAAAATAGGTATGTACAGGAGGATGTAAGCAAATGTTTCCTGAGCTTGGAAAAAGAACCGCGAATGAAGTTTGCGCAGCAAACGTAATGAGTGATGGTTTTAGCTCAATTTAATAGCTCAGTTTTTGACACTCGTGTATGGGAATATTTTCAATAGCGTTTTTGTTATCTAAGGGCCCTCGCATAAATAACCTATACAAGTGGGGCTCGAGATGACGTATTAAATTTAAACGTTCTGATCGAGAAAATATGCAGGAATACTCGTAAGTATTTCAAGTA
>Ga0155584_1020_pt1 | contig 35395 bp, 32 predicted proteins | sample RifCSPhighO2_12_FD_107241 | JGI IMG/M metagenome (GOLD analysis project Ga0155584, IMG submission 107241) | Gammaproteobacteria bacterium RIFCSPHIGHO2_12_FULL_40_19
CGTACATTGCAGGCGCTATCGCTTGTGCTTCCATCACCGCTAAGAAATACGTGGTGCAGCCAAATTATAATGAGGCTGCCCTGCCTTGGGGGAAATCTGATGAGTCGTGATGTTGAGAATTTAAGGGAGTTATTGGATGTCCGGTTTCGCCGCATATTCTTAAATCCCCATTTTTCAGAGGAAAGTCAACTTGCCCAGCTTGTAAGGGAGAATTGGGTGGGAAAAGCGGCTACACATAAGGCGGTTGGTCCAGGTCAGGCGTTTACGGCAGAAGAAGTTGAAAATGCATCTGAATTTTTTAAGAGGTTACGTATTAGGTTGCACGATTTTTTAGTGGAAAACCCGCAGGATCCCGATGCAGAAGTTATTTATGCACTTGCTGTGAAAATTGCAGCGGCGTTTCCTTTGAATGCTAAAGATGGTGAGGTGCTCGAAGATCCACTTACGATGGAGGCACTCACATCAGACACGCCTGTTTTTATTTCATCATCGGGGTATATTTTTGATTTGGAAGGCGCTAAAACGGCTTTAGATGAGATTAAAAAGAGGGGATATCTTGGACTTATTGGTAAACCATTACCCGAGATAGAAATAACAGCATTGGGCCGTTTTGTGGCTCCAGCTGTAACTGCTGACTCGAGTGGCGCTGCCGCCGCCGCTCCGCCTCCTCCAGTAAGCGGCGCAACAGAAGAGCGCTTAGCTATAGCAGCCCAATCGGCTCAAGCGGCCATTGATGCTTTTTATGCGGTGATTTTAAGTACCACTCAAATTCCACCTGATGTTGAGGCAATCATACAGCGGTTTTCAGCGGTTGCTGAACATCCAGAAAGTTTTGATTTCAGGAATAGAGCAAAAGTTATGAGTGATGCGGGTCTGCTATATGCAAAGTATGGTACGCAAGTGCAGGCAATGAATTCGGCAATGACAGATCTGTTACGTGCCATAGAAGAGTATCGAGTTGCGATGACACCGTCTCCATCTCGCCCTGAGAGTCCGCATGTAGCAGGAAGTATATTTTCTTCCCCTGTTGCGATACCGCTTATGCCAGTTGTGAAGAGGGAATTAGATGCTTTGATTCGTGATGTCCAAAAATATAAGTCAGATAATGATGACGATCAACCAAGACGTCGTGGCTGTGAGCGTCTTCTATTGCATCTTAATAAAGTGGGAGCCGGTACAGAAGATCCTCAAAAGGCGCAAAGAGTAGTCACTGTTGTTTTAAATGATCCGAAAAATGATTCGGGTATTTTTCATTCTACTTTTTCAAGCGATTTGAAAGCGCTTTATGCGCGTGCAGAGAGCATTTTGATTGGTATATCAGCATCATCGAGTGCAGAACCTTCAAGACGTCGTTAATTGAATCGAATATTACGAGGAAAAATTTTATGCGTCGTCATATCGATCAAGAACGGTTAAAAAGATTATTGCAAGACCCGGCTTATGAAAGCATATTGTCAGATAATGTTGGGGTAATTTGATGGTGTTGTTCAAAATCCTACGCAGCCTATTTCAAATAAACTCAGAGAAGATATTCTGGTTGGCGTTACCGGTAGAACCCAGTGTTGGTCCTTCAACAGGACGCCCTTGATTGAGTTTGTCGTATATTGGCAAGTTGTTCTGCTGCTAAGTCCATTTGTGTTGTTGTAATGGGACGCAAGGTTTGTAGCCACTTTTTAATAGTTTCCATCGCAACTTGATTATTGTGTTGTAAAGATTCAGCAACTGATACTGCAAAATTGATAGGTGACGTTTGATTTGTGATTTGATCAATTAGGCCTATTTTTAAAGCGTTTTCTGCATCAAATGCTTCTGCTGTCATCATGTGATATTTTGCATGCTGGTAACCGATACGCTGTGTGACAATGGGGGCGATCACGGCAGGTATTAATCCAATTTTCACTTCTGAAAAACAAAATGTTGCATCAAGTGAAGCAACTGCCATATCGCAGGCGGCAATCAAACCAATACCGCCGCCAATACTTTTTCCATGCACGCAAGCAATCGAAGGTTTTTTGCAGGTATAAATTGCATAAAACAATTCAGCTAGCTTTTTAGCATCTTGAAGATTTTCTTCATAGGGTGCTTTCATCATCGATTGCATGTGATTTAAATCAGCGCCCGCACAAAAATGTTTTCCGTTCGCGTTTAAAATAATACTACGAACATCCACATTTTTTTCATGATCCTGAAATGCATTGAGTAATGCATCGCGCATTTCAACATCAATGGCATTGTATTTTTCAGGGTGATTGAGTGTGATGAAACCGATATTATTTTTGATGCTGGTAATTATTTTCAAGTTCAGTTGTGCTCCGCTGATGTCACTTTTTTCGCGCCGGCTTTCGGCGCCACTTCTGTGTTATTTTATTCACATTCTAAACACACCAAACTTTGTTTCTCTTGCTGGCGCATTTGCAATGATTTGCAGTGAACGTGCTAATACATTGCGTGTTTCAGTGGGTTGAATAACGCCGTCATCCCATAATCGTGCGCTGGCATAAAATGGGTTTCCTTGTTGATCATATTGATCTCGAATTTTTTGCATAAAAATGTTTTTTTCTGTTTGATCCCAGACTTTATCCTCACGTTGCATTTTATCCGATTTGACTTGCGCTAAGACTTGCGCAGCTTGTTCACCGCCCATGACACTGATGCGTGCATTGGGCCACAGAAATAAAAATTGTGGATCGTAGGCGCGTCCACACATGGCATAATTGCCAGCGCCAAAACTACCACCAATAATAACTGTTATTTTAGGCACTTTTGAATTTGCAACGGCCATGACCATTTTCGCGCCATCTTTAGTAATGCCTTTTTCTTCCACTTTTTTGCCAACCATAAATCCAGTGATGTTTTGTAAAAAAACAAGGGGGATATTGCGTTGAGAACATAATTCAATAAAATGCGTGCCTTTTTCAGCCGATTCTGAAAATAAAATACCATTGTTGGCAATAATGCCGATTTCGTATCCATCAATATGCGCAAATCCACACACCAACGTGTTGCCGTATAGCATTTTGAATTCGTGAAATGTTGATCCATCTACAACACGTGCAATTACTTCGCGAATTTCAATGGAATGTCTTGTGTCTGTTGGAATTAATCCCAGTAATTCAGAAATAGGATGAATCGGATCGGTGTTTTCTTTTTGTCTTGAAATGAAGGGTTTTGGACGATTCAAATGCAAAACACAATTACGCGCAATTTCTAATGCATGCTTGTCATCATTGGCATAATGATCGGCAACACCCGATAATCGACAATGCACATCCGCACCGCCTAAACTTTCTGCATCGACGATTTCCCCCGTTGCTGCTTTTACTAACGGTGGCCCGCCCAAAAATATTGTCGCTTGATTTTTCACCATAATGGATTCATCGGCCATGGCCGGCACATACGCACCACCGGCTGTGCAGGATCCCATGACAACAGCAATTTGTGGAATATTATGCGCGGATAAATTCGCCTGATGAAAAAAAATTCGGCCAAAATGTTCACGATCAGGAAACACTTCTGCTTGTGCAGGTAAAAAAGCACCGCCCGAATCGACGAGATAAATACACGGTAAATGATTTTCAAATGCAATTTGTTGTGCACGTAAATGTTTTTTTGCAGTGATTGGAAAATACGTGCCGCCTTTTACAGTAGGATCGTTGGCGACGATCATGCAATCGATGCCATGAATTTTTCCAATGCCAGTAATGATTCCCGCAGCAGGCAGAGGATCTTCATATAAATTAAATCCTGCCAAAATAGAGAGTTCAAAAAATGATGTGTTGGTGTCAATTAAATGCGCGATACGTTGTCTTACGGACAGTTTTTTTTGATTTTTATGGCGTGATTCGTTTTTTATTTCTTCAATAATAGTGGTTAATGCCTCACACCGTTTTTTCATTAATGCCGCGTTTTTCTTATATTCTTCGCTGGAAGCGGTGAGTTTGGATTGTAATACTGGCATGGTTTCTCCGTTAATCATTATTGGCGTGGTATGTACTTCTGCTTAATACACTTCCGTAGTGGCTGCTTCATTACCCGCTTACTCTCGCTACGCTTCGTGCGCGGTTCTGAACGTCCACTCTCACTTCCACTCCTGCTCACATCATTTCAATTGCCATTGCGGTTGCTTCGCCGCCACCGATACACAATGCAGCAATACCTCTTTTTTTATCGTAATGTTTTAAAGCGTGAATTAATGTCACTAAAATTCTCGCGCCCGATGCACCAATGGGATGTCCCAATACACAAGCACCACCATGAATATTTATTTTATCGAAGGGTAGGGATAATGCTTTCATGGCTGCGAGCGTGACGACTGCAAAAGCTTCATTGATTTCAAATAAATCGACAGTATCGATTGCCCATTGTGCTTTTTTCAATAATTTTTCAATAGCGGCAATGGGTGCGGTGGAAAATAATTCGGGTACTTGTGCAATGGCGGTATCCGCAATGATTTTTGCGAGCGGTTTAATACCGAGTGACGTTGCGTACGATAAACGCATCAAAATGAGTGCTGCTGCGCCATCTGAAATACTGCTGGAATTCGCTGCAGTGATTGTTCCGTCTTTTGTAAAGGCGGGTTTGAGCAGCGGCATTTTTTCGAGATTTACTTTTTGAATGCCTTCGTCTGTATCAATCGTAATGATATTTCCTTTTTTATCAGAAAGAGAAACGGAGGTGATTTCCGTTTTAAAAACACCTGCTTTTGTTGCATCAATGGCACGATTGATTGAAACCACTGCATAGGCATCTTGATGGTCGCGTGTAATATGAAATTCTTTCGCACACTGTTCCGCTAATACGCCCATAGAAAGATGTTCGCCATATGCATTGACTAAACCATCTAATAACATGTGATCTTCTAGGGTTTGGGGCCCCATTCGCAAACCCGTTCGTGCACCTTGTAATAAATAGGGCGCGCGCGACATATTTTCCATGCCGCCTGCGACAATCATTTTGGCATGATCAGATTGGATGTCGTGATAAGCCTGCATGACAGATTGCATGCCAGAACCGCACATTTTATTGACCGTTGTACAAGGTACTGATACGGATAAATCTGCGGCAAGAGCCGCTTGTCTCGCGGGTGCTTGTCCTAATCCGGCCGATAAAACGCACCCCATATAAACAGCATCCACTTTATCTTTGTGTTCAGGCATGTTTTCGAATGCTGCAGCAATCGCATAACTACCCAATTGTGGTGTTGGTATATCTTTAAAAATCCCGTTGAAATTACCGATCGGGGTGCGTTTTGCTGAAACAATAACGATGGGGTCTTCTTGCATGGCTCTTTCCTAGCGTAGTAATTCTCTAGCAATAATTAATCGTCTCACTTCAGTGGTGCCGGCGCCAATTTCATACAATTTTGCATCGCGTAAAATTCTGCCTGCGGGTGAATCTGCTAAATAACCATTACCACCTAAACATTGAATGGTATCTAATGCTGTTTTTGTCGCATTTTCAGCTGCAAATAAATAGGTGCTCGCAGCAATTTCTGATTTTATTTCTTTTTTATCGCATAAAGCAGCCGTTGCATACACATAATGTCGTGCTGCATGAAAGTGTGTGTAAGCATCTGCAATTTTTTGTTGAATGAATTGAAAATCACCGAGTGGTTTTTTAAATTGATGACGTTGTTTCACATAAGGCACCATGACATCTAAACAGGCATGCATTAAACCCAAGGGGCCTGCTGCAAGTACTGCACGTTCATAATCCAAACCGCTCATCAATAATGAAAGGCCATCATTTATTTTTCCCAGCATGTTTTCTTTAGGAATGATGCATTGATTGAAAATGAGTTCGCCGGTATCCGAACCGCGCATGCCTAATTTATTTAATTTTGGATTTGCATGAAATCCCGAAAATTTTTTTTCAATAATAAAACAACTGATGCCATGACTACCAGCCTCTGGTTTTGTTTTAGCATAAACAACAATAACATCCGCATCAGGTCCGTTGGTAATCCACATTTTGTGACCATTTAAAATAAAATGATTGTCTTTTTCTTCAGCGTGTAATTGCATGTTTAATACATCAGAACCCGCTTCTTTTTCACTCATGGCCAATCCGCCAAGCCATTCCCCTGAATTTAATTTGGGTAAATAATTATTTTTTTGAGATTCTGTGCCAAAACGAAAAATTTGATTGGCGCATAAATTAGCATGTGCGGCGTAGCTGAGTCCCAGCGCACCAGAAGAGCGACTTATGGCTTCCATCGCAATAACTTGTGCAAAATAACCCAAATCACTGCCCCCATATTTTTTATCTATGGTGATGCCAAGCAATCCCAGTTTACCGAGTTGGGGCCAAAGCTCACGTGGGAAACGATTAGACACATCCATTTCGTGAACAATAGGAGCGATGTGTGTTTGCGCGAAGTCATAGACATTTTGTTGCAACTTCTGTAGAGATATATCAGTTGAAGATACCTGTTCTGGCGTTGTTATCATCTTTTCATTCCTTTGGTCAGAAGATTTCAGTACTATAATAAAGCAAATTTTTATTAGTTTAACTGTTGGGTGAGGATAAACACAATGGAAATAGCAAGCAGTGTGACGGCGAGTTGGGTTTACGATTTTTCTGATTATCAACAAATGTATGACTTGGATGAACGTGATTTAAAAAAATCAATTTTTGATTTTTCTGCTGGAATCGCCAGCTTTAACGCGGAAGCCACAAAGCGTGGTATGCGCGTGATAAGCGCTGATGCAGCTTATGCATTATCAGAAGCAAAAATGCGCTTGCATGCAGAGCAATTTCTGCAGGAAACAGTATCGCTGTTAAAAGCAAACCCTAATCGTTTAAAAGATTCCTCAGATGCAATGCTGCATCATGTGATTGATTTATGGCAAAAAACAGAAAAAATTTTTTTACAAGACTATGCGACAGGTAAAGCACAGAATCGTTATCAAGCCTTGGAATTGCCCCGTTTACCCTATGTAACACATCAATTTGATTTAACGCTCTGTACCGATTTTATTTTTCATCATTCGTTATCGACAGAAGAGATCGCTGTCATTGTGAAAGAGTTGTGTCGTGTTTCTGAAGAAGTACGACTATTTCCATTGCTCGATAATTTCGGAAAAATGAGCGAAGAATTAGGTCCGTTGATGTTAATGCTTCAGAAAAAAAATTATGGCGTTGAAGTGCGTGAAGTTCCTTATCAAACCTTAAAAGGGGGTAATGCTATGTTACGTATTTGGGAACAAGAATGTCATATTTAGTGTGAGTAATATGCAAAAATTCATTCAAAAATTATTATTTCAACTGAATCCTGAAAGCGCGCACTCTTTTGCGCAGACGCTTATTAATCTACGCTATGCCAATTTTTTTGAATCATCGAAACAAGAAAAACCCGTTGAATTATGGGGGTTACGTTTTCCCAATCCCGTGGGATTAGCGGCAGGATGGGATAAAAATGGTGTTTGTTTTGATGCCTTATTTCGCTTGGGTTTTGGTTTTGTGGAAGTAGGAACGGTAACGCCGAAGCCAGAGAAGGGTAATCCAAAACCGCGATTATTTCGTATTCAAAAGAAAAATGCCTTAATTAATCGTATGGGATTTAATAACGCAGGAATTGATGCGCTTGTTCACAAGTTGCAAACCAGAAAAGCCCCCGGTATTTTGGGTGTGAATATTGGTAAAAATAAAGACACTCCCTTAGAAAACGCCTTGGATGATTATCAAACGTGTTTGAAAGCGGTTTATCCTTATGCGGATTATATCGTCGTCAATATTTCGTCACCCAACACACCAGGATTGCGTGAATTGCAGTCTGAACGGTATCTCAATCATTTATTGCAGGGCTTAAGAACTGCCAAAAAAAGTGCGGCTGCAGTCGTTGATCGTGATTTACCCTTGCTTTTAAAAACAACGGTAGATTTACCAGAAACAATGTATGCGTCATTCGTGCAGACCTTGATAGATAACGATATTGATGGACTCGTGATTTCAAACACAACGATAGACCATTCCAGTGTGAGTAATGATAAATACGGTAATGAGATAGGCGGATTGAGTGGACAACCTTTGCGTGAACGAACAACAAAGATGATTCAAGCAATCAATGAAATATCAGAAAAAAAATTACCGATTATCGGTGTAGGCGGTATTTTTTCAGCAGAAGATGCCTTAAAGCATCAGCAAGCAGGCGCTGCGCTTTTTCAGCTTTTTACCGGATTTGTGTACCAAGGACCGCAGTTGATTAATGAAATTTTAAGCGCTTTGCCCTAGGAAAGTGTGCGGGTGAAAGTCTGAAGTTCAGTTATACTAATTTTATCGTTACTCAAACATAGAAAGGGAATTTCAATGAAATACTTATTCAAATTCACGCTGCTTTTTTCAATGTTTATTTTTCTCGGTAATGCCTATGCGTTCAGTCGTGGGATTTATATCACGCAATCTACGGCGGAACATAAAGCAAAATTGGCCCAGCTGATTGCAGAATCCAAGAAGTATGGTATTGATACGTTCATCATTGATGTCAATATTCCGAGTAAAGCTTATACAGCAAACGTCAAAAACGCCGTTCAACAAGGCATACATTACGTTGCCCGTATCGTCATTTTTCCCCACGGTGGAACGCATGCCCAAGTTACCGATAAAAAGATTTGGGCAAAACGTTTGGCGTTAGCGAAATATGCGGTTGGATTGGGTGCAACAGCCGTTCAGCTTGATTATATTCGTTTTCGTTCTGAAAATCCGCCATCACCTGAAAAAGCAAAACGTATTTTGACGGTCGTTCAATATTTTAAAGATGAATTAGCGCCTTATCATGTGTCCGTGCAAATGGATATTTTTGGTATTGCAACTATCAAACCAGCACATACCATTGGTCAAGATGTTAATTTGTTGGCGTCTGTTGTGGATGCATTTTGTCCCATGGTTTATCCCTCGCATTATGAGCCTTTCCGTATGCATGCGGTGAAGCCTTACGAAACGGTTTTTAATGCAATTACGGCCTTAAAAAAGCAATTAAACCCTGGTTCATCGGTTTCAGTGTTTGCTTACATTGAACTATTTAATTATCGTTTTCCGTTGTCAGCACAACAAAAAATGAAATATATCAATGCGGAAATGAAGGCAGCCCATGATGCCGGTGCGAATGGTTGGTATGTGTGGAGTGCAACGAACCATTACAGTCCATTATTCCGAGTGTTAGCAGCAAATAAATCGGCCTAAATAAAAATTCCCTCGGCATTATGAAGTGCCAGTGATCAGTGTCTGTGGCAGTTTGTGCAGTCACTGATCACTCCACTCTTTGAATTATACATTTTCTTTTGGAAAGATCACTCTAAACTCTGCGCCTTTTCCGGAAGCGGGGGTTTTCAGTTCAATTTCTGCATGATGCAATGTCGCGATTTGTTGTACGATACTGAGACCGAGTCCGCTACCTGTCGTATTATTACCGATAACACGGAAGAAACGTTCAAAAATCCGTTTGCGTAATTTTTCTGGAATGCCAGGACCATTGTCAGTTACGATCAAAGTGACGTGCTTCGGATCTTCTTGGATGTCGATAGTAACAAAACTGTCCGGCGGTGAATAACGAATCGCATTGTCCACTAAATTACGGATTAAAATATCAATGGCAGTGACGTTACCTTTGATGGTGGCCTGGCAATCAGGTGACAATAATTCTAATTCAATATTTCTTTCGAGTGCAGAAGGGGCAAGCATGCTAGCCACATCGACAGCGCGTGATGCTAAGTTGAAAACGGTGGTATCGGTCAAACCTGCTTCAGGTTCCATACGGCTTAACGTCAGCAATTGTTGTATAACGTGTGTGCTTCTACGCACACCAAAAAGCACTTTGAGCAATGCTTCTTTTTTTTCATCTTCTGTTTTTGCGCGGAGTGCGACTTGTGTTTGTGTGCTCAATGCTGCAAGTGGCGTTTTGAGTTCGTGTGCAGCATCGGCTGTAAAGCGTTTTTCGCGTTCGAATGCAGCCTGTAATCGGCGAAACAACGCATTCAACTCGCTCACTAACGGCTCAATTTCAGAGGGGACGGAATCAAGATCAACCGGTTCTAGATAAGAAGGGGCACGTTGGTGTACTTCTTGTGCGACACGTCGCAAGGTGTCTAAGCCACGTCCAACAATAATCCAGATCAAAAATCCTAAAAAGGGATAGGTAATCAGCATCACCACAACAGAATCTTGGGTTAAACGATTTTCAAGTTCTTGTCGATAATTGGCGCGCTCTGCCACCATGATTGTTAAGTGGTTGCTGGTGTTATAACCAGTGCTGACGCGCCAGTTGTGTCCTTTGAGCCACAAGGTTGATAAACCCGCACTGCCATTTGAGAATGGTGTTTTTAACGCATTTTGGGAATGTAAAATTAATTTTCCTTCCCGATTCCAAATTTGAAATTCTAAATTTTTGGAGGCTTGTCTAATCGCATCGGGCTTTAAATTAGACACTGTTTTTAGTTCGTCAAGATAAGTGCTTTCCTGTTTTAACCGGTTTTGTATTGATTTTAATTCTTCGGGCGTTGTGGGTCCGGAAAAAATGGCCTGCATTCGCAAAGTGCTTCGAATTAACTGCACATCCAATTGGAGTTGAATGTCTTTGTGCGCCAAAAATAGGTTGCCAATAATGGCCAACGAGGTGATTAGCGTGACGCTCAGCAATAAATTAATCAGTAAATAAGTACGTATTGAGGGTGTCATAGTAGGTATGACCTTGTAGAAAGAAACGCCCATTTTTTGGCGATTTTGAATAAAAAATCGTTTCAAAATGCTCGACGTACAAATCAAGTACGCCTGCGCTTTTTCAACGATTTTTTATTCAAACTCACCTAAAAACTGGACGTTTAAGTTTAGCCAATTAAAATGTTTCTTCTTGGATAGACTTGACCATATAGCCCACACCTCGAATGGTACGGATGAGTTTGGATCCAAAACGTTTACGCAAATTGTGAATATGCACTTCTAATGCATTGCTATCAATATTTTCACCCCAACCATAAAGTGTTTGATTCAATTGATCTCTGGAAATGACGCGACCTGCATTTTCCAATAATTTTTGTAATAACGTAAATTCGCGCCGGGAAAGTGTCACCGATTCACCTTTCAGCGTGACGACATGTGCAGCGGGATCGATAGTAATATCGCCATGCACCAAAATAGGTTGTGCACGTGATTTTGAGCGACGCTGAAGTGCTCGCATGCGCGCGCATAGTTCGTCGAGATCGAAAGGTTTGAGCAGATAATCATCAGCACCTGCATCAAGGCCTTGTACGCGTGATTCCACGGTGTCTTTTGCGGTGAGAATCAATACGGGAACTGGAATGTTTTTTTCGCGAATACGACGTAAAATATCCAAACCGGACATTTTAGGTAGCCCTAAATCTAGAACAACCACATCGAAGTTTTCTTGCTTACGCGATAAGGCTTCATAGGCAGATTTGCCATCTTTAACCCAATCGACGGTGTGACCATAATGTTTCAATCCCGAGTAAATACCATCGCCTAATAATTCGTCGTCTTCTACTAGTAAAACACGCATACTTTAAGCTCCCTTGATAATCCCTATACTTCTATAATACGTAAAGAAGATCATAAGCGATAGTGTTTGAGCGTTCTCATATCGCATGTTAAGATTGCGCTAAAATCAATCATGGTAATGGATTACATCAGTTAAGGATCAATAGCTGTACCAGAGATGATACGCATGCATGGATAAACTGCTGTAAGTTCATTAGGTTAGCTCTGGAAGGTCGCGGAGTTTTTGTCTTAGATATTCAATAAAGTAGCAGATTGAAAGGTGCATATATGCCCACAGCAGATCGTCCCTCTATGAAGCCTCATATCATTAAAATTGCGCAATATGCAAAAACACAAATTCAGGATACCGCGCAGTACGCACTTTTTTGTCGATTCATGCGGCTATTTTATTCACATGCTTCCGTCAATGACTTAAAAAATCGTTCAGTTTCCGAGTTGTTTGGAATGGCGCATTCGCATTGGATGCTCGTGTGTCGTCCCCAAAAATCTTTCGCTCGCCACATTCGCGTATTTAATCCCGATGTCGAACGAGATGGTTGGTATACGACGCACACCGTCATTGAATTGATCATGAAGGATATGCCTTTCATTGTTGATAGCATGCGTATGGAAATGAATCGCCTTGGATTTACCGCGCATCTGATGATTTACATGGGTGGTATGAAAATCTGTCGCGATAAAAATGGTTTGGTTACCAGCGTCGATGCTTATGATACTGAAAATAATCAATCTTGTGCGCAGATTGAATCGCCCGTTTATATGGAAATTGATCGACAAACAGATCCTGACGTTTTATCGATGATTGAAGAAAACTTGAATCGCGTTTTAGGGGATGTGCAAATTGTTGTGCAGGACTGGGTGCCAATACAAAAGCGCGTGCGCGAATCGATCGAAGAGTTGTCGGATGCAAAAGTTGCTTTGTCTACGGAAGAAGTGCAGGAATCGGTCGACTTTTTACAATGGTTACTCGATGCGCAATTTACCTTTTTGGGTGTGCGCGATTATGAAGTCATTGGTGAAGGAGATGCCTTAGCATTGCGTTTGGTGCCTGGATCTGGCTTGGGTGTATTACGCGATGAAACCCATAGCAGAGTGACACGTCAATTTTCAGAGATGCCAGAATCTGCGCGTGCGCTCATGTTATCAAAGACGCAATTACTGCTGATTTCAAAAACAAATACGATTTCGACTGTGCATCGCCAAGCCTACACAGATTACATCGGGGTGAAACGTTTCGATCAATCGGGTAAATTAATGGGTGAACGCCGTATTATTGGGTTGTTTACTTCAACAGCCTATAGCAGTCACCCGAAGCAAATTCCATTTTTGCGTCACAAAGTGGTTTCTGTATTGGAAAAATCAGGCTTGCCGCCGAAAAGTCATGCAGGTAAGGATTTAATGCATATTTTAGAAACTTTTCCGCGTGATGATTTGTTTCAAGCGACACCAGAAGATTTATACCGCATTGTTATGGGTATTGTGAATTTACAGGATCGCCGCAACATTAGCTTATTTGTGCGTGAAGATACCTATGGTCGTTACGTGTCTTGTTTGGTTTTTGTGCCGCGTGATAATTTCAATTCGCAACTGATTCTGCGTGTGCAGGATTTATTGATGGAAGTATTTCAAGGGGTTGAATCCAATTACGCGACTTACTTTTACACGCCTGTATTGACGCGTATTCATTATATTATCCGCGTCGAATCAAAAAAGAAATTGCGTTATAATCTAGAAGAGGTATTAGCGCGTTTGCAAGAAGTTGCAAAATCTTGGCACGATGGTTTTAAAGAAGCAGCGATTGATTTTTTTGGTGAAGAACGGGGCAACAAAATTGCAGGTCATTATCGCGATGCCTTTTCTGCAGGATATTGTGAAGCGTTTTCACCCATGCATGCACTTGCCGATATCGAACATATTGAAGCGTTACCCTCTAAAGATACATTGGGGATGAGTTTGTATCGTCCTTTATGTGCAACACAGCAAGAAATAAAATTCAAATTATTTCGTTACGAACAAACCATTCCATTGTCCGATGCATTACCTATTTTGGAAAATATGGGATTGCGTGTAATTGAAGAGAGACCTTACCAATTGGTATTTAAAGATGGCACCCAATTGTGGATTAATGATTTTAGTATGATGTTTCCCAAAGAGTCCTTATTTGAAATCGACGTTGTACGAACGATTTTTCAGGATGCGTTTAATCAGATTTGGTTAGGAGAAGCCGAAAGTGATTTACTCAATGCATTGGTATTAGATGCACAATTAACGTGGTCTGAAATTGCGGTATTACGTGCCTATACAAAATATTTACGCCAAACGGGATTCACTTACAGTCCGCAATACGTCGCAGAAACATTGGTGAAATACCCGCTCATTGCAAAATCATTTGTACAATTATTTCATCGCTCTTTTGATCCAGAACAATTCACTTCTGAAAATACGATTGAAATGATTGAAGCAGTCATTCAACAACAAATTGAAGATGTCATATTGTTGGATGAAGATCGTATTTTTAGACGTATTTTATCTGTGATTAGGGCAACAGTACGCACGAATTTTTATCAGCGTGATTCAAAAGGTGCATTAAAAACGTGTCTTTCATTTAAATTATTACCCGAAAAAATTCCAGAAATGCCTTTGCCATTACCAAGGTTTGAAATTTTCGTTTATTCGCCGCGTTTTGAAGGGGTGCACTTGCGTTCAGCGAAAGTAGCGCGGGGTGGTTTGCGTTGGTCAGATCGTCGAGAAGATTTCCGAACGGAAGTGCTCGGATTAATGAAAGCACAACAAGTTAAAAATGCGGTTATTGTACCTGCCGGTGCGAAAGGTGGATTTGTTCCAAAAAATTTACCCGTGAATGGGTCGCGTGAGGAAATATTGGCTGAGGCGATTGCTTGCTATAAAGGTTTTATTCAAGGTCTTTTAGATATCACTGATAACATGCACGGCTTTGAAGTTATTCCTCCACAAAATACAGTGTGCTATGACGATGCAGATTCTTATTTAGTGGTTGCTGCAGATAAAGGAACAGCGACATTTTCTGATATTGCGAATCAAATTGCGATCGATAATGGCTTTTGGTTGGCAGATGCTTTTGCGTCTGGTGGATCAACAGGATACGATCATAAAAAAATGGGTATTACCGCACGGGGCGCATGGGTGTCTGCCGAAAGACATTTCCAAGGGCTTGGCATTAATGTGGATAATACAGAAATTACTGCAATTGGTATTGGTGACTTAAGTGGTGACGTATTTGGTAACGGTGTTTTGTTGTCATCGCATTTGAAATTAGTGTGTGCGTTTAATCACATGCATATTTTTATTGATCCAACACCCAATCCAAAAATCAGTTTTGAAGAACGTCAGCGAATATTTGCATTACCGCGCTCAACCTGGCTAGATTATCGTCCCGAATTAATTTCTGCAGGCGGCGGTATTTATTCGCGCACTTCAAAATTTATTATCATTACACCAGAAGCTAAAAAATTATTAGATATTGCGGATGATCGTCTTTCACCTAATGAATTAATTCGCGCCATTTTGAAAGCACCTGTGGATATGATTTGGAATGGCGGTATTGGCACGTATGTTAAAGCGATTGAGGAAACCCATGCAAATGTGGGTGATCGTGCTAATGATGCAGTGCGTGTTAATGGTGCTGATTTACGTGCACGCGTTATTATTGAAGGCGGTAATTTAGGGTTCACACAATTAGGCCGTATTGAATATGCCTTACTAGGCGGTTTAATTAATACTGATTTTATCGATAATTCTGGCGGTGTGGATTGTTCAGATCATGAAGTTAATATTAAAATTTTACTGAATACGATTATCGAAAGTGGTGATTTAACTGAAAAACAACGTAATCAACTCCTGGCTTCGATGACAGATGAAGTAGCGAGTCTTGTGTTACAAAATAATTATCATCAAAATCAAGCGGTGAGTTTTTTGACATCGTTATCATCGAAGCACATGAGTTTGTATATTCGTTATTTAGACGTACAAGAAAGTTTGGGTAAAATTAATCGCGAACTGGAATATTTACCGGATCGAAAAACATTATTAGAGCGCCGTACCAATGACTTGGGTTTAACCGCCCCTGAAATTGCCGTGTTGTTTTCCTATAGTAAAATTATTTTGAAAGACGATATTTTGCATTCTGATTTGTTGGAGGATGACGCATTAAAAGTTTATATGAAAAATGCATTCCCGACAGTGCTCTGTAAAAAATATGGTGATTCTATTTTTAAGCATCGCTTACATAATGAAATTCTAGCAACCCAATTGAGTAATCATTTGCTTTCTCATATGGGCATTACGTTTGTTTATCAGATGCTGGATGAAACAGGTGCATCGGTTGCTGCTGTTGTGCGCGCATTTTCGGTGGCTTATGAGATTTTTCATGTAGCAGATATGTATGCAGATATTGAAGCATTAGATTACCGTGTCGATATGTCTTTGCAATATCAAATGATTGATGAAGTGATTCGTTTAGTGCGTCGTGCCACACGCTGGTTATTGCGTAATTGGCGCGAACAAATTCTGATTCCCAAAATGATTGCGCATTTTGAACCGCATATTAAAGGGTTATATAAACGCTTGCCGAAATTGTTATTAGGTAGCGATAAAGAAGATGTTGATTTACGCCGTGACCAATTAATTACAGCGCAAGTTCCCGAAGAAATTGCAACGCGAATTGCGAGTGTGCGATCGATGTATCATGCGCTCAATATTATTGAAGTAGCCAATGCACATGCGGCGGATGTTTATCAAGTGGCGCAAACCTATTTTACATTGGTGGATCGTTTGGATTTGCACTGGTTCCGCGATAAAATTAATGATCATCCCGTGACACACCGTTGGTCTGTATTAGCAAAAGCCGCGTTTAAAAGTGATTTGGACTTGATACAGCGAGAATTAACGGCGAGCGTTATTGGCTTCGATCAGGGTGTGAAAAATATGATGCATCGTGTGGATATTTGGTTGAAAGATCACGATGACTTGATCGCACGCTGGCGATTCATGTTGACAGATTTACGTAGTGAAGAAATATCGGATTTTTCTATTGTTTCAGTCGCTATGCGTGAATTATTTGATTTAGTGCAGGCAGCGAAAATAATAATAGTATAAGTTATCAGTGTGAGTGTGAGTGTGAGTTACTCACGCCGATCTCGGATTCCTGATACTTTTTTGTAACAAGGAACGTAACAAATGAACCCACAAGAAGCAACATTACTCAGCAATGAATTGTCATCGCATGTTGTATCCATAAAAGGATCCAATATGCATTATTACGATAGCGGTTCTGGCGATCCCATTTTATTTTTGCACGGCATTCCCACCTCTGGGTATTTATGGCGGCATATTATTCCTGCGATTTCTCCTTACGCGCGTTGTATTGCACCTGATTTCATAGGCATGGGGAAATCTGACAAGCCAGATATTGCCTACCGTGTGTTTGATCATATCGATTATATTGAAGCCTTTATCAATGCATTGGAATTAAAAAATATCACCTTGGTTTTGCATGGGTGGGGATCGGTTATCGGTTTGGATTATGCAAGGCGCTTTGAGAAAAATATTAAAGCAATTGCTTTTTATGAATCACATATACGCCCTGTTACAGAGTGGGATCAATTGTCCTTGCCTGTTCAGCAGTTTGCAACATTGTTAAATCGACCTGGTGCGAGTTATCGCGCCATCGTTAAACAAAATTATTTTATCGAAAAGTTACTGCCGCGCAGTGTGATTCGTGCATTAACAGAAGAAGAAATGACAAATTATCGTGCGCCGTTTCAAACACCGGACAGTCGAAAACCGTTATGGCAATATGTGAATGATCTTCCGTTGGGTAATGGTCCTGATGATGTCGTGGCATTAATACAGTGTTATTCAGAGTGGTTAGAAAAAACCAAAATACCAAAATTAATGCTGTATGCAATCCCTGGTTTTATGACAACAATCGAAACTGTTTGTTGGGTGCGCAATCATTTTACAAATATTGACGTTGCTCCATTGGACGATGCTTTACATTTAGCACAAGAGTCGGTACCGGAACAATTTTCAAACGCATTGTTGACTTGGTATCAGAAAATAAAATAGTAAGGCTAAATATGAAAAAAATGCGTTTATTGTTATTGGTAGCAAATATTTTTCTTTTAGCAGGATGCGCTTCGCAATGTGATGCGTGTAAATATATTCATTTTTCTCCCGAGCCAAATAATCAGCAGGATTTTGAATAATGATAAAAAAAACAATGATGCTATTTTTGTTGTTGATGCTTTCTCTCATTTTAGCAGGATGTGGTTCTGTTAACTTTGCACCTGGGAAAGCGTATATGGAACCTAGTGCAGGTGTTGTAAACGGGTGAGCGTGATCAGAAATATCTTTGAAACCAATCAAGCCACCCATTTCGGTTTGGGATTGCGTCCTCTGCATTATGAAGAAATTATCAATTCAAAACCTGCCGTCGATTGGTTCGAATGTTTGACGGAAGATTATATTGATCAATCGGGCGATGATTTTATGTCGCTGGAAAAAATTCGAGTACACTATCCTGTTTCCTTGCATGGTGTTTCTTTATCAATTGGTAGTGTTGATCCGTTAAATAAATCCTATTTACAGGCTTTAAAAAAATTAATGCATACGGTGCAGCCTATTTCGATCTCAGATCATTTTTGTTGGACTGGGGTGAATGGTGTGAACACACATGACTTATTGCCTTTGCCTTATACATTTGAAACGGTGGAACATTTGGTGTCACGCATTCACACTGTACAAGATTTTTTGGGTCGGCAGATTATGTTGGAAAATGTGTCGAGCTATGCTGCATTTTCAGTATCGGACATGACGGAATGGGAATTTATTTCAGAAGTTTCTAAGCGTGCGGATTGTTTTATTTTACTGGATATTAATAATATTTATGTGAACGCATTTAATCACGGATTTTCTGCAGAAGAGTATTTACAGGGTGTGCCGATTGATCGCGTTAAACAATTTCATTTGGCGGGACATAAACACTGTCAGACACATATTATTGATACGCATGATGCAGAAATCATTGACGATGTTTGGGATTTATATGCGAAGGCGATAGGTAGATTTAAAAATGTGCCTGTGATTATTGAGCGTGATTCGAATATTCCACCATTGTCAGAATTGATGGGTGAATTAAATAAAGTGCGGGAAATGAGTGTGTTAAGTTGGAATAGAAGCGCGAGTGCAAACGACCGCACACTCTGAATTGGAACGTTGTGTGTCAAGTAGGAATGGAAGCGCGAGCGATAGCGACCGCACACTCTGAATTGGAACGTTGTGCGTCAAGTAGGAATGGAAGCGCGAGCGATAGCGACCGCAAAAATACAGATGAACTTAAAATCACTCCAAATTACGTTTCAAAATGACCTGTTAAAAAACACAACAACCATGTCGAAAAATATTACGTTCTCAAAAAATCTATCATCTGAGTCAAAAATTCAAATTTATCAAAACAGTTATTATGAGCGTATCATTTCCGCGATGCAAAATGATTTTCCAATCACACATGCATTTTTAGGTGAGAAAGCTTTTTCCAGTTTGGTATGCGAGTATATTGATCAGTATCCTTCAATGCATTTTAATTTACGTTTTGTAGGAAAACACTTGTCTCACTTTATTTTAGAAAAAGATAACGCGCTCGCAGCATTTTCGGATTTGGCAAAATTCGAATATTTGATGTGTGAAGTTGACATGCAATTTATTTTGGCATCTGACATTCATTTTGAGTCGAATTATAATATTATTGAGATATGGAATGCATTTCATGCTGAAAATCGATTAATTGAAATTAGATAAACTGAAATAAAAAGGAATCAACATGCCTACCATCATTTGCTTCGGTAAAAACTATCAAGATCACATGCATGAATTAGGCGACAAACCTGTCGATCAACCAGTGATTTTTTTAAAACCCACTGGAATTTTAAAAACCTGTAAAAACTGGAGTGAAACGTTAAATTTATATTTACCCCAAGAAGAAACGCATTTTGAATGCGAATTGGTGTTTAAATTAAAATTGGGTGGCTATCAATTAACGAAAACACAAGCGCGTGACGCATTAGATTCTTTTACCATTGGTTTAGATATGACAAAAAGAAATCTACAAAAGCAATTAAAAGAAGCGGGGCACCCCTGGACGATTGGAAAAGTATTTCCAGATGCAGCGGTGATAGGACCGTGGATAAAAATTGATAATCTTGAATCCTGTTTATCGCAACCGTTTTCTTTTACATTAAATAATACCGTTCGACAAAACAGTGTGGGTGAAAAAATGCTATTTTCTCCGATAGATTTGGTGGTTCTTGCAAGTCGGTATTTTCCATTGTCTGAAGACGATATTTTATTTACCGGCACACCTTCCGGTGTTGGTAAAGTGACTAGCGGCGATAAAGGTGTGTTGCAAGTGGGTGAAGATACTTATTCAGTGTATTGGTAGAAAATGATGTGCACCAGGTATGGTGCAATTCAGTAGCTGAAATGCCTAATTTTCTTTGGCACACGTGTCTTATTGTCTGAAATTTTCACCCAATCGTACCGTCGAGTATTTTAGGAGGTGCATGCTGAGAGCGGGAGCGGCTGAATGCTGTCTTAATTAGTTGATCCTGGCCCTGGTTAGGATACAATTGTTGCAAAAAAATCATGATGTTGAGGTAATTTCAATGAGTTATCGCGCTCCTAAAGCACAAAACTCCAGTCTTATGGCATTGATTCGTGACCATACTTCTGAGCAAAAAAAATCGGATGTAGAAACGTCAGCGTTAGAGCTAGATTTTGAAAGTATTACTGAATTAAGTATTCATGGCTACTCACATTTGATAGACGCTCGCATTTCGCAGATAAAAACGAAAATTTTTTCACGACATTCAGCAATGGCTAAAGTCGAGTTGAGACGATGCTGTTTTTTAGTATTTTTTAGGGTGAAGCTACAGTGACACGTCAAGATCAATTTTTTGCTTATTTAGCTTGGTTTTTGGGCGCTTTATTTTTTTTAGTTGATTATGTGATTCGCGTCTCACCCAGTGTGTTGACACCAGAACTCATGCGCACTTTCCATGTACATGCATTTGCAATTGGCCTGTTTTCTGGCTATTTTTATTATATTTATATTGGCATGCAAATTCCTGTCGGTATGCTGGTTGATCGTTACGGACCAAAACGATTGCTCATCATGTCAATCTTGATATGCGCCTTAAGTACTGTTATTTTTTCAAATACGCACTCAATTTCAACGGGTTATTTTAGTAGAATGCTGATGGGATTCGGTGCGGCATTCGCATTTGTAGGAACATTAAAGTTAATTTCACTGAAATTTAATCCAGAACGCTTTGCATTATTAGCCGGAATTACTCAGGCTATGGGAATGCTAGGCGCTATGATTGGACAAGGTCCTATTGCATTGCTTTATCATCATGTTGGATGGCGATTGGTGATGGGAGGTTTTAGCATGTTTTTTATTTTATTATCTCTTTGTGTTTTTCTTTTTACAAAAGAAAATAAAATCACATCGCATGATCATGATGCTTCTGGCGCGACAAAAATGCTATCAGCCTTAAAAGCAGTATTAACGAACAGACAAAATTGGTTAAATTGCTTATTTGTCGGTTTCTTATATGCGCCAAGTGCATGTTTTGGTGAACAATGGGGCGCGTCATTTTTAAGTGTTAATCAAAACATTTCAATCGCCACAGCAGGACACGAAACAGGCATTATGTTTATTGGGCTTGCAATTGGCTGCCCAGTTTTAGGCTGGATTTCAGACTATTTTAAAACACGTATCATTGTTATGAGAGCCAGTGCCATTGTTTGTTTTGCGTTATTAACAATGGTTATTTACGGAAATTTATCCCTGATATGGTCAACAGTGTTTTTATTTGTATATGGATTTTTTAATGGCGCTATTGTTGTTTCTTATTCTATGGCATCTGAAATTAACGCAAGAAGATTTACTGGGATCGCCTTGGGTATTGCAAATATGGCGTCCGTGTTGGTTGGCGCTTTGATGATTCCTGTTGTTGGTTTTATTCTAGATTTTTTTTGGAATGGGAAAATAGTAAACGGTATTCACTTCTTTTCACCGCACATTTACAAAATTGCATTTTTAGCGTTACCCATTGCTTTTATTGGCGCGGTAGTTATTACGTTTTTCCAGAAAGATTCAAAATGCAAGCGTATGTTAGCGTAAATTTTTGAATTTGAGGTAAATTTTAATTGGGACAGCCGTGAGAAAAGTACGAGGAAGTATTGACCTAACGCCATCACATCAGTAACATACGCATTCTTGAGTTTTATCAAAGAATTCCCCGGTAGCTCAGTGGTAGAGCAGGTGACTGTTAATCACTTGGTCGCTGGTTCGAGTCCGGCCCGGGGAGCCAGAAAAATCAAAAAATCAGATTTCTTGGGGCACTGTTGGGGCAGTTACAGATAACAAGCCACAACACATCCCTCCTTCAGATCCTCCGATCTCATGAGACAGCCAAAGACACTTTTCTGTAAAAAATCGATTTTTCCGGAACGCCCCCAAACGGAAGCCATAATGTCACTCCTCCTTGGGTGTCATTTTTTTTGATGCAATTCGCAGCCCAAAATCACCATATTTATCCAAACATAGACTATAATTAGAATTAACCAAAGAAATGAATTATTGGACGGATGATTACGATCAATTTATTTTGTCAGCAGAGGATAACATCATGCACATCAAATCTTTTTTCGTCATTTTCCTGGTCGCTTTTTGTTTCACACAGGTTAGTTTTGCTGCAGCTAAAGCACAAAGTGTAGGTGTTATTGTAGAGTACTGGTTATCGCAATCCGGAATGACAAGTAACATAGATGGCAATTCATTAACAGACCAACCAACCATCATTACGTTAAACGAAAGCTCAAAGCTTACGGTTAAACTAGTATCAGGCACTACAGGTTCAACAGATATAGGTTCTCAGTTTTTCAACGTGTTACCATCATCATCTCAATCAACTTACCAATGTATATACGTGCCGATAGGGAGCAAAGCTCAATGCACGACATATATTCATAACAGCAACGCCAACGTCACTTCACCCTGCAAATCCCTTGGGATAACAATCAATGGCCAAGAAGCATACTCTGGTATTGCCATATATAATTTAACGCCAGAGAATTGCTGATCTTAACCTATATTTGCAGATCCAGCTTTGATTACGTGTCCCTCCACATTAATCTGTAATTATACGGCAGGTACATGTAATTTACCTTCGGGGAACTGGTTCATTTCACCATACACTGCCCAACCAGCATTTTCTAGTGTCAACTTGTCAGAAATATATGCTACTAAGCAATTTGGCTATAACGCAACTAATAACTTAGAGTGTGTTTATCAATACGGAAAATCCTCACAAATAAGCATTGAAATAAGCGTAAAAAGCTTTACAGGCGCTAACTGGTCTTTCTCAGGCTTTGGCAATGGGGATGGAATATGCCAGTCAATTACAGATCCAAGCACTTGTGCTGGCACTAATTAAAAGTAGCACGTAATAGACAGAGCCGCGCCACCCCCGGCGGGTTTTACATCTGTACGCCACGCAACAAATCACAAAAAATCGCAATAACCGGCTATACATCAATAAGTTTTGTGCTATAGTTTCACTACCACCCCTATCGTTCTGCGGTAGGGTACAAGGCTCCTTCGGGAGCCTTTGTTTTTTATATGGATTTAACCTTGTCATCGTCACCCCAGCCAAACGTTAATGCAACACAAAGATTTTATGAAAGTGATACGCGCATCTGTGCTGGCAGACTCACAATTGCCTGACCATATTCCTGGAAGCAATATTTCAAAACCAATGAAATGGTAATTTGTCCCGCAGCCAATCTTGGGGCACTCTTGGGGCACTCAGAGATAAATAATGGCAATTAAACACAACAAGTGACGACAGGTAATTTAATTCAACCGATTGATTTAATTGTTATTATCTATTGTTGCAAGTTGTCATTTATTGTTTGTACAGGACTGTTAATCACTTGGTCGCTGGTTCGAGTCCGGCCCGGGGAGTATATTTAAGTCTTGTTTTTCAGTCAGTTAAAGCAACTCTATTTCATTTTCTCTAAACATCTCATCAAAAATTGTGACGTAATTGTGACAATTTCGTGACATAAAAATTAGTTCGTCTACCCTGCCGAGTAATGAGATCATTTTTTTGCACACACCCCATCAAAATAAAATGTTACCGAAGGCACCCAACATGAGACTTCACAACACGAATAATGGATTTTACAAAGAAAGTTAGTTAGCATTGAATTTGAACGACGTGATTCTGATAAAAACCCTGTGTTTTATTTTTTGCGCAAGGATTTAATGTGACAAATAAACAAGCAATCAATTGCCCTTGCGACTCAGGAAAATTATTTTGTAATTGCTGCGAGCCCTATTTAGCGGGCAAGCAAAAAGCGCCAACACCTGAAAGTTTGATGCGTTCCCGTTATACCGCATACTCATTAGCACGTATCGACTATATTCAAAAAACCATGTGTAAAAAAGCCGCTGAAAATTATGATCCAATTGATGCGGCAAAATGGGCATCATCTGTTAAATGGCTTGGATTAACTGTCATTGATGCTCCACCACCTAAAAGTGATACTGGCACAGTCACTTTTATCGCACGATTTTTAGAGAACAATGCTCAAAGAGAAATTGCCGAAAAAAGTTTGTTTGAAAAAATAAATGGTACGTGGTTTTATGTTCAGTTGTAGATACATTACTAGATTGTGCATCCGAAAAATGCACAGGAGATGATCTAACTGCTGCGTCTCACAATTTTGTACGTCATACATGGCATGTTTTTTGCCAGAACTGTAACATGCGTATTCCGGTCTAACCGAATACCGACTTTCCGAATCATATTTTTTCACTCAAAAGAGCTTTTTTCATTATCTGCTGGAATGCATTAAAATATTTTTTCGTCACTGCGCAATGTAAATACTTCAACCCCGTTATCGGTGACACCCAATGTATGTTCCCATTGTGCGGATAAACTGTGGTCTTTGGTTATCACGGTCCAGTTATCTACTTTATTTAATTTTACATCCCGTTTTCCCATATTGATCATCGGTTCAATCGTGAATGTCATGCCTTTTTGAATTTCAATACCGGTGTCTTTTTTCCCGTAATGCAATATTTGTGGATCTTCGTGAAATATTTTTCCAATGCCGTGTCCACAATATTCGCGCACAACTGAGTAACGATTTTTTTCAGCGTGCTGCTGAATTGCAAAACCAATGTCACCTAATTTAACACCGGGTTTTACCATACGAATCGCAAGATACAAACACTCTTGTGTGATCGCAATTAATTTTTTAGCGAAGGGTTTTGCATCACCCACAATAAACATTTTGCTGGTGTCGCCGTGATATTCGTCTTTGATGACAGTAACATCGACATTCACAATATCCCCATTTTGTAGGGGTTTATCGTTTGGAATACCGTGACAGACAACGTGATTGATAGATGTGCAGACTGATTTGGGGAAATTAAATTGTGCATTAACGCCTTCTTCATGCGGGTAATTCAGTGGAGCAGGGATCGCTTGCTGTACTTGGGTAATATAGTTGTGGCAAATATCGTTAATTTGATTGGTAGTGACGCCTGGTTTAATGTGAGGGCCAATCATTTCAAGTACATCGGCAGCGAGCTTGCCAGCAACACGCATTTTTGCAAATTCTTCGGGTGTTTTGAGGATGATGGACATAATTGTGGCGCATTTAGTTGTTGGATAGTGCGTTCTATGTTATAAAGCGTGGCTGTAATTAGCAAATTAAATATTAACCAAAAATACGCACGTTTATCGTCACATGACTTTGGGTGTTCATCTTGAGTGAATAAAGTAATGGGATAAGCGGTCGAATAACCCCGGAGAAAAAAATGGCTGTATCCATTTCTATGCAACAAATGTTAGAAGCAGGTGTTCATTTCGGACATCAAAAGCGCTTCTGGAATCCTAAAATGGCACCGTACATTTTCGGTGAACGCGAAAAATGTCATATTATCAATCTTGAAAAAACCTTACCAAAATTCCGTGAATTATTAGAAGTCATCAGTCAAACCACTTCAAAACGTGGAAAAGTCATGTTTGTGGGCACAAAACATGCGGCGCGTGAAATCATCAAAGAAGAAGCGACACGTTGTGGCATGCCTTACGTAGACAATCGTTGGTTGGGTGGTATGTTGACGAACTACAAAACAATTCGTCAATCCATCAAGCGTTTGAAAGATTTAGAAACTATGCTTGAAAATCCAAAATTACTGATGGGCAAAACGAAAAAAGAAGTGCTGAACTTGCAGCGCGAAAAAGACAAATTGGCAGCAAATTTAGATGGTATTAAAAACATGGGGGGCTTGCCAGATATGTTATTTATCATCGACGTAAAACAAGAAAAAACAGCGATTCAAGAAGCAAAACGTTTGGGTATTGCGGTAGCTGCGATTGTTGATACGAATGCCAGCCCAGATGAAATTGATTACATCGTTCCTGGTAACGATGATGCGATGCGTTCTATTCGTTTCTACTGCAAAACAATTGCTGATGTGATTATTGAATCACGTCGTTCGATCTTGGAAGAAGAAGCTTCTAAAGAAAAAGAAAAAGCAGAAAGAGCGAAATCAAAATCACAACCCAAAATCGCTGATGTAAAAACAGCTAAAAAAGTCGGTAAAAAAGCAGCTGAAGGTGACGTAGTGACTGAAGTAGTTGTTGAAGAAGTCGTAGCAGAAAATAAACCTGCTGCGAAAAAATCAGCCACTAAGAAATCGACTGAAGCTAAGAAATAAATAGTACAGGAGCACAGGCGAAAGCCTGTGCTTCCAATACCACTACGTCCATTGTCGGTTGTTAGTGGTTTGCTCGGAACCGCGCATGAAGCGCAGCGTTTCGTGCGCGGGTAGTGAAGTGATCCGCTACGCAATTTAGATATATACACAAATAAAATAAATCCAACGTAACGAGGTTCAAACAATGTCAGAAGTTACAGCTTCCATGGTAAAGGAATTGCGCGAGACAACAGGCGCAGGCATGATGGAATGCAAAAAAGCATTAGTAGAAGCCAATGGCGATATGCAATTAGCGATCGACAATATGCGTAAGAATGGGCAAGCAAAAGCTGCAAAACGTGCTGGAAAAATTGCCGCAGAAGGGGTAATTGTTGTTGCAACCAATGCAGACAAAACACGTGCTTGTATGATTGAAGTGAATTGCGAAACAGATTTTGTGGCGCGTGATTCGAGTTTCAAAACATTTGCGGATATGTTGGCAAAGGTAGGCTTGGCTGCTAATACTTCTGACGTTGCAACTTTAATGTCACAAACAACGCAAGATGGCATAACCTGCGAAGCAGCGCGTGAATCAGCGGTGACAAAAATTGGTGAAAACATTCAAGCGCGTCGCATGACAACAGTCACTGCAACGGGTTGTGTGAATTATTATTTACACGGCGATCGCATTGGTGTCCTTGTTGTTTTAGATAAGCACAATGTTGATTTAGCGAAAGACATTGCAATGCATGTGGCTGCAACAAATCCCTACGCTGTTGATCCCAGTGGTTTGTCACAAGATCTATTAGCAAAAGAACGTGAGATTGTCACTGCACAAGCACAAACATCTGGAAAACCTGCTAATATCATTGAAAAAATGGTTGAAGGTCGTTTGCAGAAATTTGTGCAAGAAGTATGTTTGGTGCATCAACCGTTTGTTAAAAATCCAGATCAAACCATCCAGCAATTATTAGCGGGCACAAAAGTAATTTCTTTCGTGCGTTTTGAAGTGGGTGAAGGAATTGAAAAAGTGGTGACTGATTTAGCAGCGGAAGTGAGTGCGACGTTGAAAGAAGTGTAGAAGTGGGAGTGTGAGTGGAAGTGTGAGTATCAGAGGTACAATTTAACTATTTATTTTTCCTGCACCGTTGAGGGCAAGCAAAAATAAGTAATTAAACCACACCTCAGAACCCCCGCTCCCACTCACACTCATCAGGAGATTGAATGAAATCAAAATACCGTAGAATACTGCTCAAAATGAGTGGCGAGGCATTAATGGGAGATGGCGTGACTGCAATCTCTCCCGCTGTTTTAAATCGTCTTGCTAATGAAATTAATGAAGTGCGTCAACTCGGTGTGCAAATCGCGATAGTGATTGGTGGTGGTAATTTCTGCCGGGGAGTTGAACTGTCTGAAGTGGGTATTAATCGCATTACCGGCGATCATATGGGGATGGTTGCAACAATCATGAATGCACTTGCACTGCGCGATGCATTTGAACGCTCAGAAATGCCTGTTCGTATTTTATCAGCCGTTGCAGTGGGTGGCATGGTTGATTTATTTAATCGTCGCAAAGCAATTCATCATCTCGAACAAGGACGCATTTTGATTTTTGCTGCAGGCACAGGAAACCCCTTGTTTACAACGGATTCTGCAGCGAGTTTGCGTGGTATTGAAATTGGCGCTGATGTTGTGATGAAAGCGACGAATGTAGACGGCGTTTATTCTGACGATCCACGTAAAAATCCTACGGCAACACTTTACAAACATTTAACCTATGCACAAGCACTTGAAAAAGAATTTGCCGTGATGGATTTAGCGGCCTTTTGTCAATGCCGCGATTATCAAATGCCGTTACGTGTTTTTAACATTGGAAAACCTGGCATTTTTATGCGTGCGGTAATGGGTGAAGAGGTTGGAACGTTGGTGGATGGGAATGCAGTGTGAGTGGGAGTGGGAGTGTCGGAGGTGCAATTTAATTATTTATTTTTTTACTAACACTCTAAGTCAGAAAAAAATAAGCAACTAAACCTCAGAACTCCCACTCCCATTCCTACCCGAAGAATTTAACACGGAACCAAACGTGATAGGAGAAAAAAATGATCAACAACATCACACGCGATGCGAAAGCGCGGATGGAAAAAAGTATTGATTCGCTGAAACAAGAATTAGCGAAATTGCGCACTGGTCGCGCACATCCGAGTTTATTAGAACACATTATGGTGAGTTATTATGGCAATCCGACGCCGTTAAGTCAGGTCGCAAATATTGCCATTGAAAATTCTAGAACGTTGATTGTGACGCCTTGGGAAAAAAACATTGTTTCTGATATTGAAAAAGCCATTTTGATTGCGAATTTGGGTTTAAATCCTAACACAGCTGGAACGACGATTCGAATTCCAATGCCGCCATTAACAGAAGAAAGACGCAAAAGTTTAGGAAAGGTCGTACGTGAAGAAGCGGAACGTGCACGTGTTGCTGTGCGTAATATTCGTCGTGATGCGAATCAAGAATTGAAAACGTTGTTGAAAGAAAAAGCGATCAGCGAAGACGAAGAACGCGGCGCTCAAACTGTCATACAAAAAACAACGGATGATTTTGTAGCGCAGATTGATGCGATTTCAGCGAGCAAAGAAAAAGATTTAATGGAAATATGATGTTGCCTCGACATGTTGCTATTATTATGGATGGCAATGGCCGTTGGGCAAAAAAACGGTTTATGCCGCGTATTGCGGGCCATCGCGTTGGTGTTAAATCAGTCCAGCGAGCCATTGATTTTTGTGTGCATCACAAGATTGATGTCTTATCTTTGTTTGCGTTGAGTGTTGAAAATTTTCAATCGCGTCCTGAGAGTGAAGTTAACTTTTTAATTTCGCTATTTTCTGATTTATTAATTAAAAATCTTGCAGAGATGCATAGCAATCATATTCGCATTCGTGTGATTGGTGATTTATCGGTATTTGAGCCTAATGTCCAAGCGCGCATCGCGCACGCACAAACTGTGACGGAAAATAATAACGGCCTCATGCTAGTGCTCGCAGTTAATTACAGCGGTCGTTGGGATATTTTTCAAGCGACTCAAAAATTTTCACAGTATGTGATTGATCATGGTATCGATCCATCGACATTATCAGAAAAAGAGTATGCTCAATTTCTTTGTTTGCATGATTTACCGGAGCCCGATTTATTAATACGTACGAGCGGTGAACAACGTATTAGTAATTTTATGTTATGGCAATTTGCGTATACCGAATTATGTTTTGTCGACGCTTTTTGGCCTGATTTTGACGATCAAGTCTTTGAAGGGGCGCTGCAGACTTTTCAGAAACGCGAACGTCGGTTTGGGAAGGTGGTGTGAGTGGCACTTTAGAAGCTTCGCTCTGCGAATGCGAAAGTATGATCGACATGGCGGCTTCGCCCGAAGTTTCGCATTCGCTATCGCTCGGCTTCTTTGTATTCTTAATGACAGCGTGCGCTTCTCAAAACAAAACTGACAACGGATAACTGATAACAAAATGCTCATAACTCGAATCATCACCGCCCTTATTTTAATCCCTCTCATTCTTACTGCCACTCTTTGGATGTCACCCATATATTTTTCGCTAATCACCTGTGTGCTCATTTTAGTCGGTGCCTGGGAGTGGTCTCACTTAATCGGTTTGACAAAAAATATTTCTCGCATTTTTTATGTTGTGTGTGTTGCAGTGGGATGCTTTTTTGCGGCATTTGTGCCTGAAAATGTAACGTTAATGATTGCTGCAGTCATTTGGATTTGGGCGTTTTTTGCGATAGTGTCTTATCAACAAAAAGGATCAGGTGCGGGTTTTCAATACCCTGTTGTGCGTTCTTTTGTAGGATTTATTGTATTAATTGCCACATGGGTGAGTATCGTCACCTTAAAAACAGATCCTGATTTGGGTCCGAATTGGCTGATCATAGTGATGCTAACCATATGGGCAGCAGACGTCGGTGGGTATTTTGCAGGACGTGCTTTTGGAAAACAGGCTTTATGTTCGCTGGTGAGTCCCAAAAAAACATGGGAAGGATTTGTGGGTGGCATGGTATTTTCCGTGATCGTTGCCGCGGTGAGCGGTTTATTTTTATCGCTATCTTTACCGCATTATTTTGCATTTTTGGGATTGGCGTTGGTGACAGCATTATTTTCTGTTGTCGGTGATTTGAGTGTGAGTTTGTTAAAAAGAATGACGGGTATCAAAGATTCTGGAAAATTTTTCCCGGGACATGGTGGGATGTTAGATCGTCTCGATAGTATTGCTGCGGGGATGGTGATATTTGTGTTGGGGGCTTTGTGGTTGGTGTGAGTGTGGTGAGTGTGGTGAGTGTGAGTTCTGGGGTACGGTTTAGTTATTTATTTTTACCTAACATTTCAAATAGTGTTAGTAAAAAATAAATCGTTAAGCTGTACCTCTGATACTCACACTCACACTCACACTCACACTCCCACTCTCTCAGAGAATAAAAACATAATATGCATATGCATGTTGAAGCAATATAACGGATCACGATTATGCACTCAGTCACTATCCTCGGCTCAACCGGCTCCATCGGGCAAAGCACGTTAGATGTCATAGCCCTTCATCCCGATCGTTTTCGCATAGAAGCCTTAACTGCGCATAAAAATATTGCGTTGTTGTATCGTCAATGTTTGCAATTTAACCCGCGTTTTGCGGTGATTTCTGATACTGAATTAGCAGAGCAATTAAAAACAAAATTAGTGGAAGCCAAAAGGACAACGGAAGTATTGCATGGGTGTGATGCCATTTCGCAATTGGCAGGCGATAGCGGTTCAACGATTGTGGTTGCAGGCATTGTCGGTGCAGCGGGTTTATTACCGACGTTATCTGCGATAAAAGCAGGTAAACGTGTTTTGCTTGCCAATAAAGAATCACTTGTGATGGCTGCAGAATTATTTATGCAAATGGTGCGCACATACGATGCGACATTATTGCCGATTGATAGCGAACACAATGCGATTTTTCAATGTTTACCCGGTGATTTTTTGCCAGGAAAAAAATTGCATGGCGTACAATCAATTATTTTAACAGCCTCGGGTGGACCATTTCGTACAACGCCCCTTGCTGAATTAACCAGTATAACGCCAACGCAAGCGATAGCGCATCCCAATTGGCATATGGGTCCTAAAGTTTCGATTGATTCGGCCACTATGATGAATAAAGGTTTGGAAGTCATCGAAGCGTTTTGGTTGTTTGATTTATCGATTGAACAAATTCAAGTGGTGATTCATCCCCAAAGTACCGTGCATTCATTGGTTGTTTTTGAGGATTCATCGCTGCTGGCACAGTTGGGTTGTCCTGATATGCGAATTCCAATTACGCATGCGTTGAGTTGGCCTGAACGTATTACGTCTGGTGCAAAACGCCTCGATTTAACAATGATCAAGCGATTGGATTTTGAGCCAGTATCCCTTGAACGTTTTCCCTGCTTGCGATTGGCATTTCAAGCGTTGAAAGTAGGGGGTACCGCAACAGCGATTTTAAATGCCGCCAATGAAATTGCAGTGGATGCATTTTGTCATAATAAGATTCGATTTGATCAAATTGCTTCGGTTGTTGATGCTGTTATGCAAAAGAGTGATATCGTTTGTGCAACTGACTTAAATGTCATTTTGAGTGCAGATAATCTGGCTCGAAAATTCGCTACGCAAATGATAAAAGAATCGGTATACTCCGTTGAAAAATAGTGGGAGTGTGGGTGTGAGTGTGAGTGTGAGTGTGAGTTCTGAGGTTTGATTTAGTTATTTATTTTTACCTGGCATTTCAATAAGGTGAATAAAAAATAAATAGTTAAGTTGTACCTCTGATACTCACACTCACACTCACACTCACACTCACACTCACACTCAAACTGATCAAGGAATTTTTACAATGCTTCGTCATTTACGTCATGGAATTTTTGCAGCCAGTTTATTGGTGTCATCAACTATCTTCGCAGACGCTCCCTTTGTTGTGCGTCATATTCAAGTGCAAGGATTACAACGCATTAGTAGTAATACGGTTATGGCGGCGATACCTTTGCATGTGGGACAAACGTATCAGTCTGAAGAAGGCAATGACATTATTGCAGCGCTTTTTCACACGGGTTTTTTCAGTGATGTGCAATTGATGCGCCAAGATAATACGTTGGTAATTCGCGTGATTGAACGTCCAACGATTGATTCTGTCAACATCACTGGCAATAAATCCATTAAGTCAGCGCAGTTAAAACCGGTGTTGAAAAAATTAGGGATTGTTGTTGGTGATACATTTGATCCATCAGAATTGCATGCGATTGTCGTTGGTTTACAGCAACAATATGCTTTATTAGGCAAAGGTGGTGCTGTTATTACGCCGGAAGTAAAAACATTATCGCGTAATCGTGTGGCGATTCATATCAAAGTTCAAGAAGGGAAAGCTTCTATTGTTCACGGCATTCGTTTTACGGGTAATCAAGCGTTTTCACAACATGCCTTGTTAGAGCAATTTAAATTAACAACGCCAGGCATTATGACATGGTTTAATCATAATGATCGTTATTCTCAAATGCGTTTGGATGATGATCTACAGAATCTTCAAAACTTTTATTTTGATCACGGTTATTTGGATTTTCGTGTGATATCCCATGAGGTGACGCCATTGCCCACGGGCGGTGTCACTATTTTGGTAAACGTTTATGAAGGACCGGTTTACCACTTAAGCGGCTATAAACTGTCTACCGTAAAATTACCTGATGAGTTAGCACCCACAGTAAAAGAGATGCTGACGCAATTTAAATCAGGCGAAGTTTTTTCAAGAAAACAAATTATTGATGTGAACAAACAGGTCGGTGATTATTTAGCGGATAATGGTTATGCATTCCCTGTGATTAATCCAGTCCCTGATTTGAATCATGTGACGCATGAAGTATTTTTAAATTATGAAATTCAAAGTGGGCATCGTGTTTATGTCAGAAAAATTCATATTGTAGGGAATACACGCACCAGCGGCACTGTTGTTCGTACACAGTTACGTCAAATGGAAGGCAGTGAATATTCATTAAAAGATGTGAATGAATCCAAACGACGGATTGCCAATTTAACTTATTTAGACAATGTTGAAGTGAGCACAACACCAGTACCGGATACCAATAATCAGGTTGATTTAGATTACCACGTACATGAAGTGAGTGCGGGACGCGCTTCAGTTCAAGCGGGTTATTCGGATGTTGATGGATTTTTATATGGTGCGAGCGTTTCAGAACCCAACTTTATGGGATCCGGTAAATATGTTTCGATAGGATTTCAACGCAGTGCGTATACCTCATCATATGCGTTTACTTACAATAATCCATTTTATACCACCTCTGGCATTAGTCGTGGTTATAGCGTGTATTACAACCACACCACGCCAGCCAATGTAAACTTAGAACCGTATACGATGGATGATTATGGTACTAGTTTGACGTATGGCATTCCTATCAGCGAATTTAATCAGCTGTCATTGGGAGCTGGTTATGATCATATTGCGATTAGTAATGTGAATCAGCAATTACTGTCGCCATCTGTCATTGGATTTTTGAATACCAATCCATCGCCATATAATCAATTCAAACTGATTTCGGCTATTTCGCATGTCACATTGGATCGTGCGATTTTCCCCACAACAGGTAATGAGCAAAGTGTGAGTATGACGCTGGGCGCGCCCGTATTTAATTCGAGCTTGGGTTACTATCAAGTCGGTTATGATACGCGTGCGTATTTCCCCTTGTTTTATGGATTTATCTTAGATCCGCATGTGACATTGGGATATGGGAATGGTTATGGTAATACGCATCAGCTCCCGTTTTTTAATAACTATTATGCCGGTGGTTTGCAAACATTGCCTGGTTACACAGCGAATACATTAGGTCCCAAAAACCCCGTTAACACATCGCAAGCGTTGGGAGGTAACGTAGAAACATTGGCTGGGTTGAATTTCATTTTACCCGATTTTATCAGTCATAAAGTGCGAACGGCAGTGATCTTGGATGCGGGTAACGTCTTCCAAACCAATCAATTCCCGGGTATTTCGTATGAGTCTGTTTCGCTGAATAATTTGCGTGTCACAACGGGAATCATGGTATCATGGTGGTCCCCATTAGGGGCGCCTCTTGATTTCAGTTTGGCGGTGCCACTCAATAAGAAACCGGGCGATCAGTTGTCATGGTTTGGCTTTTCGTTTGGTGCGACATTGTAGGTGTCAGAATTTAAAGTTTTATAAAATCAAATTTAAACTTAAGGAGAAAAAAATGAGAAAAGTGGTGTTAGCGGTGGCGGTGTTTTTTGCGGCTTGGTCAGTAGGTGCATTTGCAGATGGTGTTGGCGTTGTTGATATGAAAGCGATTTTCAGCACATCACCTAAAGTGAAAGCAATCAAAGCAGAATTAACGAAGCAATTTAATCCTGAAAAAACAAAGTTGGAAAGCATGGGTCAAGCGTTGCAAGGTGATATTACAAAATATCAAAAAAACAAAGACGTTATGAATAAAAAAGATTTAGCAACGTTAGAAACAAGCATTACGAATCAAGAAACAGCGTTTCGTACCGCACAAGCTAAATTCCAACAAGACGTTTTTAATGCGCAAAACGCACGTTTAACGCAATTCATGGATAGCGTTAAAGCATCCGTGAAAACAGTTGCTGAAAAAGACAAATTAGATTTAGTCATTCCAAGTAACGATGTGTTGTATACCAAAACGGACAAAGATTTGACGCAAGAAGTTTTGAAAAACATGAAATAAAAATAGCGGGAGTGGGAGTGGGAGTGTGAGTTATCAGTAATATTACCTATGTAATTTACTAAACTTTTTTCTCTAGCGCTTCCACTTCTTCTCACACTCACGCTCACACTCACGCATAATCTATGAAATCCTTTTCCATTACCGAGCTCGCTAAACACATTTCTGCAAAAATCATAGGTAGTGATCAAGCCATTATTTTGAAATTAGCACCGATTATGCGAGCAAAAGCGGGCGATTTAACTTTTTTAACAGGTAATGTATATCGACGTTATTTGCCTCTGACAAAAGCGTCCG
>Ga0155584_1028_pt2 | contig 34956 bp, 31 predicted proteins | sample RifCSPhighO2_12_FD_107241 | JGI IMG/M metagenome (GOLD analysis project Ga0155584, IMG submission 107241) | Gammaproteobacteria bacterium RIFCSPHIGHO2_12_FULL_40_19
TGACCACCCGAGACTAACAAGGTCACAAAGGGATATTGCGGCTTTTCCACTTCTAACATCACGGCCATCACATGCGATTCTAAATGATGTACGCCAATACTCGGTACTTGCCATGCATATGCAAGACTACGCGCAACTGAGGCACCCACCATCAACGCACCAATTAATCCTGGTCCGCGCGTATAAGCAACACCTGTAATATCTTTGGATGCTAATTTTAATTCGGATAATAATTGTTGAATTAACGGTAATAATTTTTGAATGTGATCACGCGATGCCAATTCAGGCACCACGCCACCATATTTCGCATGCAAATCAATCTGACTATGAATAAGCTGGCCAAGCAATCCCGCATCACGATCATAAATCGCAACAGCTGTTTCATCGCAGGAGGTTTCGATGGCTAAAATTTTCAAATCAACCCCAACTCCTTCACCGCTTTACATTCACCGCGTAATTCGTCGAGTGTGGCTTTCATTTTTTCTTGCCCAAAGGCGTTGTGTTTCACACCTTCTACCGCAACGACTTTTCCATTTTCAGTGCGACAAGGGAAGGAGAAAATGAGGCCTTCATCGACGCCATATTGACCTTCAGAGGCTTTACACATTGAAAACGTCTTATTTTTCGGTGTTTCATGATGCAATGCTTTTAATCCATCGATAATGGCATTTGCAGCGGAAGCAGCAGACGATAATCCGCGTGCTTGTAAAATCGCAGCGCCACGTTGTTGAACCGTTGGAATAAAATATTCTGTAAACCATTTTTCATCGTTAATCACTTCAATAGCTGGTTTACCGTTGATTTTTGTATTGTAAAAATCAGGATATTGTGTAGAGGAGTGATTACCCCAGATAATCATGTCTTCTACATCAGAAACAGTGACACCAGCTTTATGGGCTAATTGTGAAACCGCGCGATTTTGATCGAGCATTGTCATTGCAAAAAAACGATCTTGTGGAATATCTTTCGCATGATGCATTGCAATCAAACAATTGGTGTTACAAGGATTTCCAACAACGAATATTTTCACGTCTTTTGCAGCATTATCGTTAATCGCTTTACCTTGAGTTTTAAAAATCGCGCCATTGATTTTTAATAATTCAGAACGCTCCATGCCTTGTTTACGGGGAACTGATCCAACCAATGCTGCATAATGTACGTCTTTCATGGCAACATTTGCATCATCCGTCATGACAATATTACCCAACGTTGGGAATGCACAATCTTCTAATTCCATTGCAACGCCTTTTAACGCTGTTAATGCAGGCGTAATTTCTAATAAATGCAAATCAACTTGAACATCCGCCCCAAATACTTGTCCAGAAGCCAAACGAAATAGTAGTGCATAACCAATTTGACCAGCACCACCTGTGATAGCTACTTTGACTGTTTTCATAATACTTCCTTCTGTAAATTAACTGATTAAATTAAAAATTCGTACACGTTCCTTACGTGAGATTACTTTTCATTTACTCGCCACGCTCGTAATTCCCACTAAATATCTTCCGCACTGAGACATATCACCCATCGCAATAAAGGAGGGATTGATGAGCGATGATTTGCAGTTATATTGCAGCGGCTTGCCGTTAAAATCAACTACAGCACCACCCGCCTCCTCTACGATGCATTGACCTGCTGCTGTATCCCACTCGCTCGTTGGTCCGAAGCGAACATACGCATCCGCTGCTCCCCGTGCGATCTGTGGAAATTTCAAAGCACTATTCATTTGCATCATAATAACCGCACCAAAGTGTTTTTCTAACTCTCTTTTTCTATCCTGCAGTTGTAATACCTGATCAAAACGTCCTGTGAGAAAACGTAATAACGCGGTTTTATTTTTGGTAGTCATCATTTGATGCGTCACATGATCGTTAGGATCAATAAAAAATGCGCCTTTATTTTTTATTGCAAAAAAACAGACTTGAGAAATCGGGGAATAAATGACGCCCAATGTTGGCACGTGATTTTCAATCAATGCAATATTCACACAAAATTCAGGACTACGTTTGATAAATCCGCGTGTACCATCAAGTGGGTCAATCAACCAGTAACGCGTCCATTGTTGTCGCACGGAATAATCCGGTATGTCATTTTCTTCCGATAAAATAGGGATATTGGCGTCTATTTGTTTTAACTGCTCCGTAATGATCTGATTGGCTGCGACATCCGCTTGTGTAACAGGCGTTTGATCCATTTTTAGGGTGACTTGTTGCGTAAATCCACTGTGAAAATACGAGGCTAAAGCCACACCCGCTTTTTTGGCAGCTTCAATAACAGGAGATAAATAATCCATTACTTTCTCATTCTTTCCAATAACATTACCGCTGCGACACTACGAGATTCATGAAATTCTGGATGCGCCAGCAATGCATCAATATCGCTGATTTTCCAGGGAATCACTTCAATCGGTTCTGGTTCATCACCTTCAATTTTTTGTGGATATAAATTTTTAGCCAACACAATATGCATCGATGCATTAAAATAGGCCGGTGATAAACTCCATTGTGCCAGCCATGTTAAATCATTCGAACCATACCCCACTTCCTCCATCAATTCACGATTTGCGGATTCGAGCGCATTTTCACCCGCATCCATCGCACCTTTTGGAAATCCTAAAAAATAGGCATTGGCTGCTGGCGCGTATTCTCGAATCAATAAAAAAGTGTCTTCATCGAGCAGCGGAATAATCATCACAGCACCGGGATGTCGACCAGAAATTTTTTCAAATGTTTGTTCGTGTCCATTTGAAAATTGCATGCGCGTTTCTTCAATCGTAAAAATGCGCGTTTTTGCGAGGATTTTGCGATCAAGTAATTTGGGGAATGATGACATATAAAGTTATCCGTTTACTATTTAGTAACCACCACCAGCGTACCGAGTTTCACAAACTTCTCATTCAGCCACTTCGCATCGTCATTAAACATGCGGACACAGCCACTGCTTCGATTGATAAAACCAGACAGCGTCGACGTATGAAAAGCAGTACCACCATGAAAAAACATACAGTACGGCATGGGCGCACCGCCATGCGTTTCCAATGGAAATTCGTTCGATGCACAGTCCTTACCACCAATACGAAATACTCTGAATTTACCCGTCGCGGTTGCGCAGTCTTTTCGGTCTGAATCAAAGCACTGTTTACGGCCACTACTGATAGGTCCCCAATACAATAATTTTCCTGCTTTATCGTAAGCACCAAAAGCAAATGAACTTAAATCAATAAGAATTTCTTTCTGTCCATGCGTATTGACCTGTTTCGGTAAGGGAGACATATCCATGTACGATGTCTTTGAAAAATCTTTAGGAACGACAATCCAATTGCGATACATCAACGCCACATTGGTGCGATTCAAACGCATCACTTCTTCGCGTTGCTGAAAATCAGGGAATAACGTGTACCAATTATCCTGCGGTGTCACTGGGCGACAATAGTAACCTTTTGTGTTACACAGCGTTTGTCCGTAATTCACGGCACTCGCACTGGCTTCTTGCGAAGCGTACACTTCTGGCGGAAATTCAGCACCACTGTCATCAGCAAACGATGCCGAAAAGGGTGAAATCAGTATAATGCAAAAAAATAAATGACGAAAATGCTTCTTCAAGATGACGACCCTATAAATATTAATGGTTTGTTCCCCAGGCGAACTGCACTCACCCAAAAAGTGTGGTACCTTTGCGCGTCATTATAACGAATAAAAAATCGCAGTCACATGAAATTTCACACTATCCCACTCAGTCTTTACATTCATATTCCTTGGTGCATCAAAAAGTGTCCGTACTGTGACTTTAACTCGCATGCAGCCCAAGGCGCACTACCTGAAAAAGCGTACATCGATCAATTACTCCGAGACTTAGAAACACAATTGCCTTATGTACAAAATCGCGCGATTCATAGTATTTTTATTGGCGGCGGCACGCCCAGTTTATTTTCACCTGAAGCATACGTCGATTTATTCGCACGATTACGCACATATTTAACTATTTCTGATGACATTGAAATGACGATTGAAGCGAATCCCGGCACAACAGAAGCTGCGCGTTTTACAGGCTATTTTGATGCAGGCATTAATCGCGTCTCCCTCGGTGTGCAAAGTTTTCAAAATGATAAGTTAAAAGCACTTGGCAGAATTCATGATGCCAATCAAGCACAAAATGCCTTTATACAAGCACGAAAAGCGGGTTTTGAAAAAATCAATATTGATTTAATGTTTGGTTTACCCAATCAAACCCGCGATGATGCCTTATTTGATTTACAAACAGCCTGTGATTTGTCGCCGAATCATTTGTCATGGTATCAATTAACACTCGAACCAAATACCTTTTTTCATCGCTTTCCACCTATTTTACCCGATGATGATGGTCGATTTGAAATTCAGCAAGCGGGACAAGCCTTATTGCATAAAAATAATTTTGAGCAATATGAAATTTCAGCCTATGGAAAAAATGGTTTTCAATCACAACATAATTTAAATTATTGGTTATTTGGCGATTACTTGGGTATTGGTGCAGGCGCACATGCCAAATTAACAGATTTAAAAACTCTGCAAATCAGGCGTCGATGGAACACCAAACACCCCAAACAATATTTGTCGGCCGATAACAATCCATTATTTGAATCAAAAGTGATTGAGGTGAAAGAATTACCGCTGGAATTTATGATGAATGCGCTGAGATTACGGGAGGCTATTCCGATTGCCTTATTTGAAGCGCGCACAGGATTACCCTTTTCTGTCATTGAAAAACAAATGCAGTTAGCAGCACGCACTGAATTTTTAATGTTTGATAACAATAATTTTCAAGTGACACAAAAGGGATATTTATTTTTAAATGAGCTGCTCGAGATTTTTTTGTAAAAAAATACACAGCAATCAAATACCGAGTGAACCAAATGCCAGTTAATTCAAATGGATTGAAAGGAAATACGATATCCACCGAACTTCCTCACATTCAAAAGGCCCGTATTTAACATTAAATACTGGCCTTTGATGCCTTGCAAAACACCTTCAATTTTCGGTGTTTTATCGAGCGACAATGCCGTTATTTTTTGCGGGTACTCTAAAACAGGATACTGAAATTCCAAGATGGATTTATTGTCTAGCGCAATAATCGAATCAGGATATTTTTTTAAAATGGGTGAAATGTGATTGTCTGCCTCAGACAATAATCGTTTTTTCTCCGCTATTAAATCAATCGACACAACCTGTTCTTTTAACATCGTACGCCAATTGGTTTTATCTGCCACAACACTTTTCAGCGCAACTTCTAATATTCCCGCTTGATAACGATTCGTCGTTTGAAAAATCGGTAATGCTTGCGCAGCTCCTTGGTCGATCCAACGCGACGGATTATTTTTTATTTGTGTCACCCCTACTTTTATGCCGGAAGAATTGGCTAAGTAGACAATTTGCGGTTGATGACAATGATGATGCGCCCAATGACTCGAATCACATTTTCCAGATTCCACTAAACAACGTTCGGGATGAATCATACAATTATTACATTCATTGATTTTTTGCATACAGGGAAAACAAAAACCTTGTTGAAAACTTTGTTTTGTTTTTCGACCACATTGAATGCAATGAATTTCTCCAAGAAACTCGATTGAAATTTTTTGATTCAGAAAATTGTTTAATGCTATTTTTTCGTTGTCTAAAATTAATTGATATTGGATCGGCTGGGTGTGAAGCACTGACATTTTTTTTAAATGGCCTTGGATCATGAAAGAGAAACCTTTACTTTTATTTGCTTACAATACATTCATCACCTCACTACCCGCTTACTTCGTTACGCTGCGTGTGCGTTCTGAACGCGCAATCACGTATTCCTCAACGGGTGTTCCACCAATTAAGTGCTCTTGAATAATTCTCTCCAACACCTCTGAGACGCAGTGTTTATACCAGATTCCCTCTGGATAAACGACCGCAATCGGACCTTCACAACACACACGTAAACAGTTGGCTTTTGTGCGATAAATACCCCCTTCACCGGTTAAATTTAATTCGTCTAAACGACGCTTTAAATATTCCCATGACACAAGGCCCTCTTCTTTCATACAACATTTTGGTTTCGTTTGATCGCAACATAAAAAAATGTGGCGACGGATTTTGTCGAGGTGGAGTTTGCTGAGTTTTTCTTTGAGTAGATTGTTCATAGTTTTTCACATTTAACAGATTACGTCTTACGTTGCGCGCTTCTCTTCGCGCTTAACACCGCATCATTCACACTAACCCATCGAATCAATCTTCACATCAATATTCACATCTTTTTGATAATCGACACCATCCACTTCAAATCCAAACAAGCGATAAAAATCGTGACGATACCCAGCAATATCAGACAAATCATTAATATTGCCTGTTGTGATTTTATGCCATATTTCCTCTACAGCATGTTGAACATCCGGTTGCATTTCTAAATCATCGATCCGCACACGCTGTTCATCATCCACTGGAATTTCTTTTCCGGTATACACAAAATCATGCAGCAAACGATACAATTGTTCGATACAACCTTCATGCGTTTTTTTCGCTTTCATGATTTTAAATAAAATGGACATGTATAAAGGCACAACAGGAATCGCAGAACTCGCTTGTGTCACTAATGCTTTATTCACAGAAACAAATGCGCGGCCACCGGATTGACGTAATGTTTCATTTAATACCTGTGCCGTTGAAAGCAAATGATCTTTGGCGTTACCGATCGTGCCATTTTTATAAATTGCGTGGGTTAATTCAGGGCCCACATAACTATAAGCAAACGTAATCGCATCATCCGCTAATACATTTTCTTTTTTCAAAAGATCCATCCACAATTGCCAATCGTCACCACCCATCACAGCAACCGTATGTGCAACATCTTCTGCATTCGCAGGTTCAATCGCTACTTCACTGACCACACCCGTTAACGGATCAACTGTTTTATTACGATAGATTTCACCGAGTGGTTTTAATGTGGAATGAAATGTTTCACCTGACACAGGATGTGTACGGCGTGGAGATGCTAAGCTATAAACGATTAAATCAACTTTGCCAAAATCTGATTTAATTAATTCGATCACTTGTTTTTTTACATCATCTGAAAACGCATCGCCATTAATACTTTTTGCATAATAACCATCCGCATGCGCCATTTTTTCAAACGCCGCTGAATTATACCAACCCGCTGTAGCCGTGCGTTTATCCGTTGCTGGCTTTTCAAAAAAAACGCCAATTGTTTTTGCACCACCCGCATAAGTAGCAGCGATACGTGAAGCCAAACCATAACCGGTCGATGCACCAATGACTAAGACGTTTTTAGGTGCGCGCAATAAACGGGGTTGCGATTTAATATAATTGATTTGTGCAGCAACATTGTGAAAGCAACCGATCGGATGCGCTGTCGTACAAATAAATCCACGCACTTTGGGTTCGACAATCATTTTAAACTCCTTAAATAACATTAAATTTGAGTTTATCAGCAATTATTTTGGATCACTAAGATTTTTTTATGGTCATTCCGTCTATTTCAAACATTCAAGAATCATTTGACACCTTAAAAATTTGAAACACCCTCTAAAAACACACAAAATTGTGCTGAATTAGCGTGATTTATGCATTTCTGATACAACTGTGTGTTAAAAATTTAGAATTAGAATGGCTCGGCGGGAATTTCTGGCCGACCGCTTATTCACAATTCCTGTGGATAACTCTGTGCGTATAATGTCAACAGCACATCCAAATTACTGTAGCATCGAAAATCTTGTTAACTTGTTTACTTTTTATTCATTTTGAAATTCACATAAAATCAATTAGTTATATAAACCGCATCAAAATAACCAACTCAGAATGAAAAGAGAATTTTTGACCGCTTCATCATAAAATAAACCTGTGAGAAACCCATTTTAAGGATTAAAATTCATTCTTGATTCTCAGGAACCCACCATGCCAAGCAAGTTGTTCAAAAAATTAACTCCCCATTGCATCGTGCTCACGGCCAATAGTCGGTTAACGCGCTACCTTCAATCCGCTTTTGATGAATACCAAAAAAATCTGGGCGAGCAAACGGTTTGGGAAACGCCGCGCATTTTGCCGCTACAAAGTTGGTTGCAACAGCAATTTCATGCCATGAATTATTCTGGACAGCTCCTGTTAACCCCTTTTCAAGAAGACTGTGTTTGGCAGGAAATTATCCAACACGCTCCACAGAAACTTGAATTATTACATCCCGCACAAATGGCCAAGCTCGTCAAACAAGCATGGGAATATTGCACCCAGTGGGAAGTACCACTCGATACATTAGATGCTTTTAATACACAGCTGGAAGTCAATTGTTTAATCGATTGGTTCGCCCGTTTTTCGCAGCGATGCACAGAACATAATTGGATCACTGCATGCGAACTACCGTGCGCACTTCAAACCGCTGATGCACAAAAACAGCTAAAGCTACCGCATAAAATTATTTTAATTGGATTTGATGATCTCAATCCGAATGTAAAGTCATTGTTTGCTCAGTTTGAAAAATGCGTAACGATAGAAACAGAGATGCTCACCGCAAACACAATCGATAAAAAACAGATTGTGTTAACCGACACAGAAACTGAAATTAAAACGATGGCACAATGGGCAAAAGCATTGTGGGATCAAAATCCAGACATGCAAATTGGTTGCGTCATTCCAGACCTTGGAAAAATGCGCACCAAAGTGCAACGTATTTTCACAGAGTTTTTTTCCATTGAACACATTAATTTATCAGCAGGTACTGCATTAGCTGAACATAACATGATTCATACGGCTTTAACGCTGTTAAATTGGTGTCACAGTGAATTGCCGATTCAGGCCTTATCACAATTATTACAATCACCGTATTTGTGTTTCAATGACGATGAAAAAAATATGGGCGCGCAAATGGATGTCTTGTTGCGCGAACAAAATCGAATGCAAGTTCGCATTGCAGATTTATATACAGCCATTTCAATTTTACAAAGCCGATATCCCCAAACAACCGTATTATCACGTTGGCGCTTATTGATAAGCACTTACCAAGAAAATAAATCAGCACAGCTCCCGCCCTCACAATGGGCAACACAGTTTATTCGCAGTTTAAAAGCCATTGAATGGCCTTCTCATCACACACAAAACAGCACTGAATTTCAAGTACTCGAACGCTTTAAAAAAGTGTTGATGGAATTTTCACAACTCGATTTTATTTATCCGAAATTAAATTACAAACGTGCGTTGCAGCTACTCACCACGCTAACGAAACAAACGATTTTTCAGGCAAAAAGTCATCATGAGCCCATTCAAATTATGGGCACATTGGAAGCCAGTGGTATTTTATTTGATGCATTGTGGGTGACGGGTATGCATGATGGTGTTTGGCCACCCGCCACAAAACCACATCCGCTTATTCCCTATGTCATTCAACAACAGTATCAAATGCCACATGCCACGCCTAAACGTGAAATGCAATTTTGTGAGCACATGACACAGCGATTAGAAAATGCGGCAAAACAAGTGATTTTTAGCTCACCTGCGTCTGCAGGTGATCAATTGTATTTTGCATCACGATTAATTCAACATATTCCACTCATTCAAAAATCAGATTTATTATTAGCAGATGATATGAGTCTTGCTGAAAAAATATTTCATGATCGAAAAATGGAAACATTGGAAGATACCATTGCGCCTGCCATGACGCAGTTTATGGGTATTCGCGGCGGCAGTTCGATTTTAAAATTACAAGCACTCTGCCCTTTTCGCGCCTTTGCAACGATACGTTTAAATGCCCACGCATTAAATAATCCAGTGATTGGCATTCCCCCTGTCATAAAAGGTATTTTAATTCACGATATTTTATTTGCGTTCTGGGGTGAAATACAAGATCAGGTGCAATTGAATGCCCTAACGGATGACGCATTCAATCAGTTGATTGAAAAATGCATTGATAAAACATTTTCCGAAAGCACTTATCAAACCCATCAACCGCACAATCATTATTTCTTTTCTATTGAAAAAAAACGTTTGCAAATATTGATTAAAGAATGGTTAACGCTCGAAAAATCACGACCGTATTTTCGGGTGCATGAACGTGAAACAGAATGTCAGTTAACCATTGAGAATTTACCGATTAAAATGCGCCTAGATCGTATTGATCAACTCAGCGATGGATCTTTGTTTTTAATTGATTACAAAACAGGATTAAACAGCATTACGGGTTGGTTTCAAGAACGCATGAGTGATCCGCAATTACCCCTCTATGCTGCATTTCAAGCAGATTCAGAGCAGCCATTTTCTGGTATTAGTTTTGCTGAAATTCGAACGGGCGAAATGAAATTGAAAGGTGTCATTCACGAAGCGCATTTATATGCACAAACTGCAGTGCCGGGATTAATTCCCATTGATCGGGTAAATGCCAATGCCGATATTTATACGTGGACCGCATTATTAGAAAATTGGAAACAATCAATTGAAACCCTATCACGTGATTTTTGTAATGGGGTTGCATTGCCTGATCCTATTAAAGCAGAAGTATGCTTAACATGTGATTTGAAGCCTGTGTGTCGATATAGAGTGCAGTCCCGCTGTGCGCATACAAAGAGGATCCTATAAAACCATGTCAATTACCATTCAAGATAATCACATCCGCCAACGCGCATTGGATCCCACGCAATCATTTATCGTGCAAGCGCCCGCAGGATCTGGCAAAACAGAATTGCTCACACAACGGTATTTAATTTTATTATCGCACGCACAAAAAGCACCAGAAGAAATTATTGCTATTACATTTACGCGTAAAGCAGCGGCTGAGATGCGTGCACGCATTTTACACGCACTGGCTTTTGCAGAAGAAAATGAGCCAGATAAAAATGATTATCGTCATACGACGTGGACATTCGCACAAGCGGTTTTAAAACGAGATCGCGCGTTACATTGGCATTTGTTGAAAAACCCCAATCGATTACGCATTTTAACGATCGACGCCCTTTCTGCTTTTTTATGTCAGCAAACACCCCTGCTTACTCATTTCGGTGGTTCACCCGCAGTCTGTGAAAATGCATCGCCTTTATATCAACTGGCTGCACAACGTGTGTTAATGTCGCCTGATGCATCTCTCGAACATTTATTATTGCATCTTGATAATAACGTTAACAAGGTTGAAAATTTACTGGCAGATTTATTAAATCATCGCGATCAATGGTTGCCGCATATTTTATATTGTTATCAAAACAATGATGCGTTACGCGAAACGCTTGAAAACTGCCTAAAAAGAGTCGTGATTGAAAAAATGCAAATCGCAGCACAAACGCTGCCTGACCATTTACGACAAACACTGATATTACTCGCACAGCATGCCGGGAATTATTTTGTAGAGAATACAATCGAACATCCGGTTGCTGCGTGTACAACATGGACATGGGAATTAAAACCAACCCTTGAGAAATTTTCATCGTGGTTTGGTTTGGCACATTTATTATTAACACAAACTGGGGCAGTGCGAAAAACAGTCACGATTAATAATGGTTTCCCTCCCAAAGATCCAAACAAATCATTAATGTTAGGCGTATTAACCGAACTCGACAATCATCCGGCTTTTCAAGAAAGCTTATATGATATTTTTATGGCACCGCCAACAACCTATACCGCTTTACAATGGGAAACATTAACGGCACTGACTGCTTTATTACCCCTACTCGCTGCACAATTAACACTGGTTTTTCAGGAAAAAGGCGAAGTTGATTTTACCGAATTAAATTTAAGTGCTTTAAAAGCGCTAGGTACTGAAGAATCACCCACTGATTTAGCATTATATTTAGATTATCAAATTCATCATTTATTAATCGATGAATTTCAAGATACCTCCGTTGTGCACTTACATTTACTCGAAAAAATAACGAGGGAATGGCAACCCTACGATGGACGCACATTATTTGTGGTGGGTGATCCCATGCAATCCATTTATCGTTTTCGTAACGCCGAAGTGGGATTATTTTTACGTGCACAAGCGCAAGGCATTGGCAATATTGATCTTGAACCACTCACACTAACGATGAATTTTCGGTCACAAGAAAATTTGGTGACATGGTTTAATACCACTTTTTCAACTGTTTTTCCCGCTGTTTCAGATATTGCAACAGGCCGCGTACCTTATACGCCTGCTATTGCAGCAAAAACTGCGACAATCGCTGATGCGGTTACATTTCATCCGATGATTGCCAGCAATGAATACAATGAAGCTGAGCAACTCGCTGAAAAAATAAAAACAATTTACACAGAAAATCCCGCCGAATCTATCGCTATTTTGGTGCGCTCACGAACACAATTGATTTCAATCATTCCGTATTTGCAAACACTTGAGCTACCTTATCAAGCGATTGATATTGAGCCTCTTGCGAATCGCACTGAAATACAGGATTTATTATCACTCACACGCGCATTACTACATCGCGCAGATCGTATTGCCTGGCTTGCGATTTTACGCGCGCCTTTTTGTGGTTGCACCTTAGCGGATCTAGAAGTGATTGCACAATGTGCGGAAAAAATAACGATTTGGGAAGCCATGGAAAAAGTCGTCAGCATTTCAGGATTATCGACAGACGGGTTGCAACGTCTACAAGGATTATTTCACACGCTTCAAAAGGCTTTTTATTCACAGTATCAATTGCCTTTATCACAATGGATTGAAGCCGTTTGGATTTCTTTAAACGGGCCTGCGTGTTTATCCAATACCGATGAAATGAATTACACGCGTGCGTATTTTAATTTAATTGAAAAAATGGAAGCGGAATCCAGCACGTTTTTAATCGATCAACTGACTCAAAACTGCGAAAGATTGTTTGCGAATTCACCGCAGACAGTGACAACAGCCATTCAAATTATGACGATTCATAAATCCAAAGGATTGGAATTTGATCACGTTTTTATTCCAGGTCTACAACGTCAAACACCCAGCGATAATGAAAAACTATTGCGTTGGTATGATCGACCCAATGCACTGGGTGGTGATGATTTAATGTTAGCGCCGATTAAATCGCTCTCACATAAATCCGATGCGATTTATGATTATTTAAAAACCATAGAAAATCAAAAACAAGCGCATGAAGTGGCGCGACTATTGTATGTCGCTGCAACACGCGCAAAAAAAAGTTTGCATTTATTCACGGAAATTGAATGGGATGAAAAAAAACTTTGCTTAAAAACACCAAGAAAAGGCGGCTTTTTAGAAAAGTTGTGGCCACTGTATGAAACAAAATTGCAACATATCACACCGACTTTAACGGAAACTGCGCACACTTTATCGACAGATGCACCATCAATGCTGTTTTCCCGTTTACCCAGTGATTACCTGTCAGCGCAATGGAATGACACTGAAGCAGCGAAAACACAACCCATTAAAATAGATATCACCTTGCATTCGTCGACATTGAAAATTATTGGCACCGTGATTCACGATATTTTTGAAACGATATTTGAAACAGGCATCGCACAATGGATAGACCAAGATCATTTTCCACTGGCACAATGGAAAAGCCGTTTATTTTCACTCGGTATTTTGTCGCATGAATTAGAAAATTGTTTGACATGCGTGAAAACGGCTGTTCAGAATACGATTGCGTGTGAACGTGGTCGATGGCTACTTTCGAATGAACACACTGATTCACACGCAGAATGGGCCTTAACACGCATGATTGCTGCGGATTTTCAACATCTTGTGGTTGATCGCACTTTTATTGATAAAGCAGGTACACGCTGGATTATTGACTATAAAACAGCACAGCCGAAAGACGATGAAACTATGCAGGATTTTTTAGCGCAGCAGAAAAAACACTATCAATCTCAGTTAGAAACTTATGCAGAAACAATCACACAGACAGAAAAAACGGAAAATCGTCCCGTGCAATTGGGACTGTATTTTCCGTTTTTTCAAGGCTGGATTGCTTGGAATTACAATGTGTAATTAAAACCAGCAAGGATGCTGACTTCACCGCTCGAAAGCGAAGTTTGCGTGTTAGCAATATAAGTTGTACTCAGACGAAAACCAGCATGTGGCGTAAATTGCATCAGAAATTGCATACCTACTGCTGGATTCACTGTCGTTTCGTCATCATTTGTCGTGTAAGGTGAACCGCCCACTGTAATGGTATTGTAGAATTCAGCAACAGCCGCACCAATGTCTGCCATGATTTGAAATTGATCGTCTGGATTAAAGACATAACCCACATCAGTCAATATGCCATTCATTTTTACGGAAGTTGTAAAAGAATTTCCGTCTAATGTACTCGTTTTTTTAGACGCAAAATGCTGGAAATAAGACATTTGGAAATCAATATGGCGACCCCACGCTTTACCTGCACCGAATTGCAAACCATTAAATGTGCTCGGAAATACATTGTTAGGAACGTAGGTTACTGAGGAGGAGGGAATTGTCGCCGTTAATCGTGAATTACTGAGAAAGCGATCCGTATATAAATAACCACCAAATAAATAAAATTCATGACCACTGCGCGTGTAATCAGATTCATCACTGACTTTCAAATTGGGTTGCAACGTATAGCCATTTAAATCTTCTTTGGCATAGTCATAACCGCCCGCAATTGCGAAGGTGGCACACGCTGAGAAAAATATAGCTGCTGAACATTGAATCACTCTACGCACGATGCTCTCCTTGAAAGTGAATTTTCCGTAACTGACTACCACTTTTCAACCTGCGGTATATCACAGCGCCGAGCGCTGAAAGTTACAATTTCCCACACATTATAGCGTTGTACAATTGAGATGCGAAGCGAAATATTTGTGCATTATTTATGCAAAACTCGATTATTGATCGCACTCAATAATTGCTATACTGATAACAGATAATAGATAACGGAAAACAAAAAATCATGCCCACTGACATTTCCCATAAACTCGTCATTGCTATTTCTTCTCGTGCATTATTTGATTTAGATGAAAGCAATACGATTTACGAAAAAGAAGGCGTAGAATCCTATGCCGCTTATCAAATCGCGCATGAAAATGATATGCTTGCACCCGGCGTAGCTTTTTCTCTGGTGCAAAAATTATTGCGATTAAATAAGCAAGGTGATTTTGTTGAAATTATTTTACTGTCTCGCAATAGCGCGGATACGGGATTGCGTATATTTAATAGCATTAAACATTATCAACTGAATATCACCCGCGCTGCATTCACAAGCGGTGAAAGTCCTTATAATTACGCAAAAGCGTTTGGGTCACATTTGTTTTTATCAGCCAATCCGGATGATGTTAAAAATGCTTTGATGGCAGGATGCGCGGCAGCCACTATTTTAGTGTCTACCACACAACCCACTGATCCAAATGAGTTGCGAATTGCATTCGATGGCGATGCCGTTTTATTTTCTAATGAATCTGAAAAAATATTTCAACGCGATGGCATTGATGCCTTTACGAAACACGAAGTCGATGGCGCCAAAAATCCTTTGCCAGGCGGGCCATTTAAAGGCTTTTTAAATGCATTACAACTATTACAACAACAGTTTCCAAAAGATGAGTGTCCGATTAGAACCGCGCTTGTCACAGCAAGACAAGCGCCCACACACGAACGCGTCGTTCGCACGTTGCGTGATTGGGGTATTCGGATTGATGAAGCATTATTTTTAGGCGGTTTATCAAAAGGCCTGTTTTTAAAGGCGTTTCAAGCGGATATTTTTTTCGATGATCAGCAGGTGCATTGTGATTCAGCGGCGGAGCATGTGACGACGGCGCATGTGCCGAATAGTTAGTGTGAGTGTGGGTTATCAGTGTGAGTATCAGAGGCGCGCATATACCTCAAAACAGTCCTTACATGCATAATTAATTTGATCATGCATCCGCAAAACAATCTGTCACTACTTGTACAAGCGACTCCGCCAACTCATGCGCTTGCTTTTCCTCATCACATTCCACCATCACGCGCACACACGATTCAGTACCTGATGCACGCAATAAAATACGTCCCGATCCATTTAATTTTTTTTCTGCTTGCATTACAGCATCTGAAATTTCAGACATCGATGAAAAACGATTCGGATCTTTTACTTTTACATTCAATAATATTTGCGGGCGCTTAAACATCACTCGTTTTAAATCATGCAATGATTTCTGCGTATTTTGCATAATCCGTAATACTTGTAATGCTGTGACAACACCATCGCCGGTTGTTGCATAATCTAAATTAACAATATGACCCGAACCTTCACCACCCAATCGCCAGTTATTTTTTTGCAGTTTTTCTAATACATAACGATCACCGACAGCTGCACGCTCAAACTGAATACCACGCGATTGTAGTGCTTTTTCTAGGCCCAAATTACTCATCAATGTGCCCACAATGGCTTTATAGTGCTTGGTTTCATCGGTCGCAAGCACACATAAAATTTCATCGCCATCCACACATTCCCCTGCGTGGTCTACCATCATTAATCGATCGCCATCACCATCAAAAGCAATACCACAATCAGCCTTTTCTTGCAGCACACGTGCTTGCAAACTTGCAACATCGGTTGCACCACATTGCGCATTAATATTTTTACCGTTTGGTTCCGCCTGCATCACAATCACGTCGGCACCTAATGCAGAAAAAATTTGCGGAGCACAATTAAATGTTGCACCATTCGCACAATCCAAAACGATTTTATATTTTTTTAATGAAAATGCACTGCCAAACAAATTCACACAATGCGAAATATACTGCGAAACAGCATCCAAAATCGTGTTCGTATTTCCAATATGATTACTGTCCACACAACACACAGTTTCTTCGAGTGTCTGCTCAACCGCCAATTCCCACGCGTCTGATAATTTCAACCCGTTGTGCCCAATGACTTTGACACCATTATCCTCATATGGATTATGTGATGCACTAATCACAATGCCAGCAGAGGCATTGAATGTTTGCGTTAAAAAAGCAATGGCTGGCGTCGACATCACACCCAATAAAGACACATCAACACCTGCCGAGATTAATCCCGCTTGCAAAGCACATTGTAATAATTCACCGGAAATACGGGTGTCACGACCAATCAACACATGCGGTTTTTTCTGCGATTCTTGAGATAATACAGAACCAATTGCCCATCCCAATTTCAAAAGTAATTCAGGATGAATCACTGAGCCACCCACACGACCACGAACACCATCCGTACCGAAATATTGTTTTTTCATGCTATTTCATTCCTTAAATCTTGCACTTTTTGCAGAACAGACATTGCGTCAAGCGTTGCTTTTACATCGTGGACCCGCAAAATCGCAGCACCTTGCTCCGCTGCAATAACAGCACCTGCAATGCTCGCATACAAACGTTCTTCGATATCTGCTTTTAATAACTCACCAAAAAATGATTTTCGCGATAAGCCTACCAATATTGGCAATGATAAATCAACCAACGTGTTTAAATGTGCTAACACATAAAAATTTTCATCGGCACTTTTTCCAAAGTTGCCGCCACCAAAACCGGGGTCGATAATGATATTCTCATGAGCAATACCGGCAGCCATGCAACGCGCAATATTATTTTGTAAATCATGTTTGATTTGCGTCAGTAATTCTGCACACGCTGAACTACCGGGTTGTCGTGCGGGATTAAAGTGATGCATCAAGCACACAGGCACGTTTAATTTTATCGCTGTTTCTAAGGCATTTTCTTCCATTAACGATCGTTGATCATTAATCATGTGCGCACCTGCTTTGATTGACGCATCCATCACAGCAGCACGACTCGTATCAACAGAAATCATGACATCCACGCTTTTCGATAACGCTTCAATAAAGGGAAGAACGGCATCGAGTTCTTGCTGAACGGAGGGTGTTTCAAAATGTAGATTGATGTTTGGATTAGTGGCAACAGCACCGACATCAATCATTGCAGCACCTTGCATGACCATCGCTTCTGCTTTTTTTAATGCATCTACAAAGTTCGGTGAGGCTTGATAAAAAGAATCAGGGGATAAATTAATTATCCCCATGATCACAGGTTTCTGAAATGCTGACACCATTTTACTGCACAGTATCAGTTTGTTCGGACATCAATGATGATGATGCGGCGGCTTCCGGCGGCATCGGTTTTTTAGGTGCTGTGTTTTCTCTGGCAGTCAAAGCATCATCCCACCCTGCAGGCGCGCTTGGAATTTTGCCATCCATAATTTCTTTAATTTGTGTATCATCAATCGTCTCGTATTTTATTAACGCTTCCGCCATGATATGCAATTGATCATCATGTTTTTTCAACACAGCCTTCGCAGTCTCATAAGCATGATCAATGATTTTGCGCACTTCCATATCAATTTGTTTATTCGTTTCATCTGAGACCAAACGACTTTGCGTCATCGTACGACCCAAAAATACTTCGCCTTGTTCTTCGCCGTAAGTCAATGGACCCAACGCATCGGACAAGCCCCATTTCGTAACCATATTGCGCGCAATTTCAGTCGCTCTTTCAATGTCATTGGATGCACCGGTTGTGACTGCATCAGAACCAAAAATCAATTCTTCCGCAACACGTCCGCCAAATAAAGCGGCCAATTGGCACTGTAAACGACGTTTAGAATAACTGTAACGATCTGCTTCGGGTAAAAACATAGTAACACCCAAGGCACGACCACGAGGAATAATCGTCACTTTATAAACGGGATCATGTTCTGGCATATACAATCCTACAATCGCATGACCGGATTCATGAAATGCCGTTAAATTTTTCTCAGCATCACTCATCACCATCGAGCGGCGTTCCGCACCCATCATGATTTTATCTTTTGCTCTTTCAAAATCGATCATGTGAACGTGTTTTTTATTTTCACGCGCTGCAAATAATGCCGCTTCATTCACCAAATTGGCTAAATCAGCCCCTGAAAATCCAGGTGTGCCGCGCGCAATGACGGCTGCATTGGTGTCATCTGAGATCGGTACTTTTTGCATATGCACAGTCAGAATCTGTTCGCGACCTTTGATATCTGGCAATGGCACAACGACTTGACGATCAAAACGACCCGGACGCAACAACGCCGGATCCAACACATCAGGACGGTTAGTCGCTGCCATCACGATAATGCCTTCTTTGCCTTCAAAACCATCCATTTCAACCAGCAATTGATTCAGGGTTTGCTCACGCTCATCATGTCCACCCCCCAAACCGGCGCCACGATGACGACCCACAGCATCAATTTCATCGATAAAAATAATACACGGTGCGTGTTTTTTGGCTTGATCGAACATATCACGGACACGGGATGCACCCACCCCAACAAACATTTCAACGAAGTCAGAACCCGAAATCGTAAAGAAAGGGACTTTTGCTTCCCCTGCAACTGCTTTTGCCAGTAACGTTTTACCTGTACCCGGCGATCCTACCAACAAAACACCGCAAGGCATTTTGCCGCCGAGCTTTTGAAATTTGTTCGGATCTTTTAAGAACTCAACCATTTCTTCTAATTCTTGTTTGGCTTCATCAACGCCAGCCACATCTGCAAACGTCACCTTAACTTGGTCCATACCGAGTAAACGCGCTTTGCTGCGACCAAATGACATGGGGCCGCCTTTGCCGCCACCTTGCATTTGACGCATAAAGAAAATCCAAACAGCAATCAATAAAATGAACGGTGCCCAACTGATAAAGATTTGTGTGAGTAAACTCCGTTGCTTAGGTGGCTCGCCTTGAACATCCACTTTTTGTTTAATCAAGGTGTCGAGCAACGTCTGATCAGGCATCGGCATGTAGGTTGTAAACGCTTTTCCATCTTTGGTTTTGCCCGTAATAATATCATTTTGAATCACGACATTACCGACATTACCTGCTTTAACAGATTGCAAAAATTCTGAATACGCATATTGCGTTACATTCGGTTCTTGTGGCCCAAAATTGCTGAAAATGGTTACCAAAACAACCGCAATAATCAGCCATAAAAATAGATTTTTTAGCATCGTATTCAAAATTAATTCCTCGTGAAGCGTTATCAGTAATCAGTTAGTGTTATCTACAAATTCTCGGTACTTCATTATCAACCACAGATCGTTAGTGACGGATAACTGATCCCTGATAACTGATACCTATTCAAGTATACCGCCCACGAAATCCAATGGCCAACACATAAACTTCTTTTGACTCTGCACGAGAAGCTTCTGGCTTCCTGTATTTTACCTGGGTAAAAGCGGATTTGGAACGAAGTAAAAAATCTTCAATCCCTTCCCCTTGAAATGCTTTAAATAAAAACGTTCCGCCGGGCTTTAATATTTTTTCGGCACAGTCTAACGCCAATTCAAGCAAATGAATACTTCTCGGCATATCAATACAAGGCTGACCACTCATATTAGGCGCCATATCTGAAATAATCACATCTGCTTTTTTTTCAGTGAGCGCATCAATCAACTGATCCAATACAACCTGATCATTAAAATCACCCTGAATAAACGTGACATGCGGCGCCATGATTTCCATCGGCAAGATATCCAGCGCAATGATTCTTCCTTTATCACCGATACACTTGCTGGCAACTTGAGACCACCCACCCGGCGCTGAACCCAAATCAACGATCGTCATGCCCGTTTTGAAAATCTTATCCTTTTCTTGAATGGCTAATAATTTAAATGCCGCGCGCGACGCATAACCCAAACGCTGCGCTTCTTTCACATAGGGATCTGTTAAATGGCGGCGAAGCCAGGCTTTGCTACTGTTTGACATAAAAAGTTATCCGTTATTGTTGGGAATGAAGGGTGTGGGTGTGGGTGTGGGTGTGGGTGTGAGTTCTGAGGTATGGTGTAATTTAATTATTTTTTTCACTAACATTGTTGAAATGTCAGGTAAAAATAAATAATTAAACCATACCTCAGAACTCACACCCACACTCACACCCACACTCACACCCACACTAACACTCACACTGATATCCCACACTTTTTCACAACATTCCCAATTCTAATTTCGCAATATCACTCATTTTGCTTTGATCCCACGGCGGGTCAAATACAATCTCAATCTCCGCACTTTTAATGCCAGGAATCGCGAGTATTTTTTGCTTCGCATCTGATGCAATCACGGGACCCATGCCGCAACCAGGCGCTGTTAAGGTCATTTCAATTTTCACGACATAACCCGTGTTATCGTTAACATCCGGTATTACTTCGCATTTATAAACCAAGCCAAGATCAACAATATTCACGGGAATTTCTGGATCATAAACCGATTTTAATTGCAGCCAAACTTGATCTTCAATCGATGCATTTTCTGGTAATTCCTCTAACGGGTTGGTCGGCGTTTTTCCGAGTGCATCTGCATCTTTTCCATCAATACGCGCTAAATTGCCGTAAACGGCAACGGTATAACTGCTGCCGAGCGATTGCGTAATCGTCACTTCAGTGCCGACATGCAGCATAATACGTGCGCCGGAGGGAACGAGTAAGGCGGTGCAGTCGCGGCTTAAAATAATAATTTGTTTTTCGAACATTTGTTTTTCTCTTTTACTAAGTGTGAGTGTGAGGGATCAGTGTGAGTTCTGAGGTATGGTTTAATTATTTTTTCACTAACATTGTTGAAATGTCAGGTAAAAATAAATAATTAAACCATACCTCAGAACTCACACTCACACTCACACTTCCACTAATTACTCAGACTGATCCCGCAAATTAAAGCTTTCCCCACACCCACACATACTATCCGCATTCGGATTATTAAATACCAAATGCGACAAGCCTAAATTCTTTTCTACAAAATCGACTACGGTGCCTTTGAGCATCAGTAGCGAGGATTTGTCGATGTAAATCAACACTTCCGGCAGAGACATATCCACATCCGTTTCTTTTTTTGCATTCACAATTTCTGGTACATACATATAACCAGAACATCCGGTTTTTTTTACCGACAATCGAAATGCAGGATTTTCCCCGCGATTGATCAACATTTTTTTAATATGCTTTAAGGCTGCCTCTGTGAAAGTAATCATCGTGTCCTCTCTACTCTGTTGATATATTTCCGGGTTGATGCTCTATCGCAGCGATTGCGGTATGCCACGCTAACGTGGCACACTTCACGCGTGATGGATATTCACAAACGCCCTTTAAAACCGCTAATTTACCCAACAAATGCATATTCGACTCTGTGCCACTTGTCACTAACAAATGAAATGCATCAAATAATATGTGTGCTTCTGCCGTTGTTTTTCCCTTTAATGCTTCTGTCATTAAAGAAGCGGATGCCATTGAAATTGCGCAACCCGATCCTTGAAAACTCACATCCACAATTTTGCCATGTTCGATATTCAGAAATAACGTCAATCGATCACCACACAAAGGATTAAATCCTTCTTTAGAAATACCCGCATTTTTCATCTCACCAAAATTACGCGGATGTCGACCATGATCGATGATGAGTTCTTGATATAATTCGCGTAAATCTGACATGGATATTATCCGTTGTTGGTGGGAGTGTGAGTTTCAGAGGTATAGTTTGATTGTTTATTTTTACTTACTACATCAAAGTATTCGATAAAAACAAATAATTAAACTATATCTCAGAACTCCCACACACACACACACACACACACACACACACACACACACACTATAAAAAAATTTCTCTCACCTTGCACAAACCAAACATCAAATAATCAACATCCTCTAAATCATTATATATACCGAACGAAACACGCGTTAAAGCAGGTACGCCTAAATAGTTCATCAACGGCATCGCACAATGATGTCCTGCACGCACAGCGACATTGGATTGATCTAAAATGGTGGCAATATCATGCGGATGCGCACACTCTAACGCAAAAGAAATCACACTGGATTTATGCACCGATGAGCCAAATATTTTTAATCCATTTATTTTTTGCAAGGCAGTTGTCACGGCCATTAATAATTTTTTTTCATGCGATTGAATGACATCAAAACCAATTTGTTTTACATAATCAATCGCCGTTCCAAGCGCAACAACACCAGCAATATTCGGTGTCCCCGCTTCAAATTTAAAGGGTAGCACATTAAATTCAGTTTTTTCAAAGGTCACTTTGCGAATCATATCACCACCGGTTTGATAGGGCGGCATTTTTTCTAGTAGCTCGGTTTTACCATATAAAACACCAACACCCGTCGGACCATAGAGCTTATGTGCAGAAAACACGTAAAAATCGCAATCTAATGCTTGTACATCTACTGGCATATGCGCAATCGCTTGTGCACCATCAAACAATACGGGAATATTTTTTTCATGTGCACACGCAACGATTTTTTTAATGGGATTAATAGTGCCTAATACATTCGAAACATGAATTACCGCAATCAATTTTGTGTTTTCATTCAATGCCTGTTGAAATAGTTCAAAATCCAATTCACCGTGTTCATTTAAAGGGATAATTTTTAAATGCGCACCCGATCGTTCACACAATTGTTGCCAGGGCACAATATTCGAATGATGTTCCATCACCGATAAAATAATTTCATCCCCTGCTTTGACATTCAGCAATCCAAAACTATGTGCCACTAAATTAATCGCAGCCGTTGTACCACTCGTAAAAATAATTTCATGAGTGTGTTTCGCATGAATAAAGTCACGACACTTTTCTCGCACCGCTTCAAACGCGGTGGTTGCACGTTCACTCAATTGATAAACGCCACGATGAATATTGGCATAATCGGTTTGATAAAAATGGGATTCCGCATCGATCACGCACTGCGGTTTTTGTGTTGACGCAGCGCTATCCAGATAAACCAACTGTTTATTTTGTGATGCTTGAAAAATAGGGAAATCTTGCTTAAACGACATAATGCGTTACCCACGATTCAATTTGTTTCTTAAACGGCTCATACGAAATATCATCCGTAATTTCATGCACAAATGCATCGATTAATAATTGACGCGCATCATCGACTGAAATTCCGCGTGAACGTAAATAAAATAAAGCATTTTGATCTAAACACCCTACTGTCGCGCCATGCGTACATTGCACATCATCGGCTTCAATTTCTAAAATGGGTTTTGTGTTTACCTCTGCCATTTTGGATAATAATAAATTCTTATTCGATAAATGGGCTGATGTTTTTTGAGCTTTTGGATGCACAATAATTCTACCTTCAAACGCTGCTTTCGATGCATCGTGTAGCACACCCTTCCAAATTTGTTTGCTGGTACAGTGGGGCACCCAATGATGAATCGTCGTTTGAATTTCAACCGAATGCCGATCATGCAATTGATAAAGACCCAAAATAGTTAGCGCTGCACGCGGATGATGAAAATTCACTTCAATCGTAAATTTTTTTGCGAGAGATGCTTTCGGTAAAATAAAATAAAGTATACTATTCGAAGCCGTTTCCGGTTCAATTTTAATATCAACGACGTGATCCGTTTCATGCACAGAAACAAATTCAGTACCTAAACACAATACACCCGGTGTTAACATGCGTTCTTTAGAGTGAAGCATAACCACTTTCCTCAATCTCAAGCGCCAATGCTTTACCACCCGACTTCACGATTTTTCCATTCATGAGAATATGCACAAAATCAGGCTCGACATAATTTAATAAGCGCTGGTAATGGGTAATTAATAAAATCGCGCGATCAGGATGTCGCATTTGATTCACCCCTTTCGCAACAACTTGCAATGCATCGACATCTAAACCGGAATCGGTTTCATCCAAAATAGCAAATTTTGGCTGCAATAGAAGCATTTGCAAAATCTCATTGCGTTTCTTCTCACCGCCTGAAAATCCCGCATTCACAGAACGCTTTAAAAATTTTTCATCCATGCCAACTTCAGTCAAATAATGCTTAATCATTTGCATAAATTCAAAGGCATCTAAAGGCGATTCACCTCGTTGCTGACGAATGCTATTTAATGCCGTTTTTAAAAAATAGGAATTATTGACGCCAGGAATTTCGACAGGATATTGCATTGCTAAAAATACACCCGCCGCGGCACGTTCCTCAACCGACAATTCCAATAAATTTTTATCTAAAAATAAAATGTCGCCTTGCGTAACGGTGTAACCATCACGACCCGTTAAAATATTGGATAGAGATGTTTTGCCTGATCCATTAGGTCCCATAATAGCATGCACTTCCCCCGCATTAATGGTGAGATTAATACCTGTGAGAATTGCTGTTTTTGAGTCGCCGACGGTGGCGTGGAGATTGTTAATTTTTAGCATAATATTATTACTCTTGTTTAAGTTGCGCGCTTGCTGACGCGCGCGCTGCTCTTCGCATTTAACATACTTCAATTTACATCAGCATTCATTAACAGCGAAGGAAGCACAAGCGATAGCGCCTGCGCAATCTGATTGGAACGCTGCAAGATCTTCTGCATAATACTTAAGGCCCTATCAACCAACCGAGCCTTCCAAACTCACCGCCAATAATTTCTGCGCTTCCACCGCAAATTCCAGCGGCAATTCTTGAAATACCGTTTTACAAAATCCATTCACAATCATCGACACCGCATCTTCTGGCGAAATACTACGTTGACGGCAATAAAATAATTGATCGTCACTAATTTTGGATGTCGTTGCTTCATGCTCTACTTGTGCGGTTGGGTTTTTAACATCAATGGTGGGATACGTATGTGCACCACATAAATCACCAATCAATAACGAATCACATTGACTATAATTTCTCGCGTTTTCTGCCATGGGCGTCATACGTACCAAACCGCGATAACTATTTTGCGCATGACCTGCGGCAATTCCTTTTGAAATAATCGTGCTCTTTGTATTCTTGCCGATATGAATCATTTTCGTGCCCGTGTCGGCTTGCTGATAATGATTGGTTAATGCAACAGAATAAAATTCGCCCACAGAATCATCACCGCGTAACACAACGCTGGGATATTTCCAGGTAATGGCGGAGCCTGTTTCAATTTGTGTCCATGAAATTTTAGAATGATCGCCTAAACACATTCCGCGCTTTGTCACAAAATTATAAATACCGCCTTTGCCTTTTTCATCGCCCGGATACCAATTTTGCACCGTCGAATATTTTATGGTTGCATTTTTGTGCGCGATTAATTCAACGACTGCGGCGTGTAATTGATTTTCATCACGCATGGGTGCCGTGCAACCTTCCAAATAACTCACATGACTGTTTTCGTCAGCAATAATTAACGTACGTTCAAATTGCCCTGTATTTGCTGCATTAATACGAAAATACGTCGACAATTCCATTGGGCAACGCACGCCTTTTGGCACATACACAAATGAACCATCCGTAAATACCGCGGAATTTAATGTCGCAAAAAAATTATCGCGATACGGCACAACCGTTCCCAAATATTTCTCAACAAGTTCGGGATGATTGTGAACTGCCTCTGAAAACGAACAGAAAATCACACCCACATCTTTTAATTTTTCTTTAAACGTCGTCGCAACAGAGACGCTATCAAATACGGCATCGACAGCAACACCGGCTAATCGGGCACGTTCATGCAATGGCACACCGAGTTTTTCATAGGTCTCTAATAATTTTGGATCCACTTCATCTAAACTTTTCAATGTATTTTTTTTCGGCGCTGCATAATAACTAATGGCTTGATAATCAAGCGGCTCAATTTTTAAATGTGCCCACTCAGGCATTTTCATGGTCAGCCAGTGACGATAAGATTTCAGGCGAAATTCGAGTAAAAAAGAAGGCTCATTTTTTTTCGCTGAAATTAAACGAATAATATCTTCATTTAATCCAGGCGGCGCAGTATCCATTTCGATGTCGGTGATAAAACCGTGTTCGTAGGATTTGTTGACGGTTTCGTTAATGAGTTTATTTTTTGTCATAGCTGTTACCATTTTACGCTGCGCGCTTCTTTCGCTGCTAAATTATTACGAGTGATTCACACTTTCATATCTTCTAATGAAACACCTTCCAGCACAGCAAAAACCAAATCATTAATTTTTTTCCAATTGCTTTGCTGACGACAAACGCTATCGCGCGCGCAATCATACGCTGTTTTACAGCATTCTGTCAGCGCAGGTTTGCCATCAATCGCAGTGATTAATTCCGCCACACTGATCTTTTCAGCCGACTTTGCCAGTTGATAGCCGCCTTTGGGGCCTTGTATTGATACCAATAAATCAGCATCTGTTAATAATTTTAAGATTTTACTGACTGTCGGTTCGGGAATCAGCGTTTTTTTCGCTATTTTTGCAGCACTTAATGATTCTGTTTCAGGCATTAATGCATGTACAATCGGTATTGCATAATCGGCCAATTTGCTGATTTTGATCATAGGTGATTCTTCGCTATTTAAATCTATTGCTGTGCTTGATACGAAGTTGATGGAAGCACAAGCGCTAGCGCCTGCAACGTATGGTTGGAACGGAGTACGTCGTTAGGCACGACGCCCGCTCATTTTCTTTTCTGGAACGTATGGTACCATACTAGTACTATATGACAATACTTAAAAACCCGCTAAAATAATCCCTATGCAAAATAATATTAAAGAAAAAACCATTCTATTCGTTTCGCTGATCAACGCAGGCGTTAACACGCTGCTAGCAATACTCAAGATCATCATTGGAAAAATAGGCCATTCTCAAGCATTAATTGCTGATGGAATTCATTCATTTTCAGATTTAATCAGCGATGCTTTGGTATTTGTCGCTGCGCGCGCTAGTGTACAACATCCTGATCAAGAACATCCCTATGGTCATCAGCGCATTGAAACCATCACAACGATTGTCATCGGATTAATCTTATTTGCCGTTTCTGCAACGCTGCTGGATGAAGCGATCTTACGATTAATTCACCGCACATTTGAAAAACCAACCACAACAGTCGTGATTGCTGCGATTATTTCAATCATCGCAAACGAATGGTTATTTCATTATTCACGTTCACGCGGCGAAAAAATCAATTCCAATTTATTAATCAGCAATGCATGGCATAAACGCAGTGATGTTTATATTTCCATTATCGTTTTAATCAGCGTCATTGGCAGCATAATAGGTTGGCCCTGGTTAGATGCTGTTGGTGCAATCATTATTGCGATACTCATTATTAAAATGGCGATTGCAATGGTTTGGCAATCCGTACAAGAGCTGATTGATCATGGTGTTGATGAAAAAACATTAGCGAAAATAAAAAAGACAATTAACAGTGTTGCTGGCGTGCGGTCCATTCATCAATTGCGAACACGTTTACACGGTAATTCTATTTTTGTGGATTTACATATTATTGTAGATCCATTTATCAGCGTATCGGAAGGTCATCATATCGGCGAAGAAGTCCATTTAAAATTATTAAAAAATATTAAAAATTTAAACGATGTCACTGTGCATATCGATCCTGAAGACGATGAAACAGCACGTCCCTCACTGCATTTACCGAATCGCGAAACCGTTAAAAAAATGCTAGAAGAACGCTGGTCATCATTGCCGGGTTACAGCAAAATTAAAAAAATGACATTGCATTATTTAGAGGGCCATTTATATATTGAAATTTATTTACCAGCCGATACTTCTGAAAAGAAAATCACCGAGGAATTGGCTGTGGAATATCGCCAATCTGTACAGGACATTCCAGAAATTATGAGTGTTGTGATTCATCGAACACCTAACAACAAGTGAACTTATCGTGACAATACAAAATCCCACCTATCTTTTCTACGACATCGAAACCACGGGTCTCAATAAATGTTTTGATCAAGTACTGCAATTTGCAGCGATTCGCACTGATCATGCATTCAATGAATTGTCGCGCGATGAAATCACAGTGCGATTAAATACTGATGTCATTCCATCGCCTGGCGCTGTAATAACGCATCGCATCGGTGTAACACAATTTTCGGACGGCCTCACAGAATATGACGCCATTCAAAAAATTCATGCGTTGATGAATACGCCTAATACGATTAGCGTCGGCTATAATTCACTGGGTTTTGACGACGAATTTTTACGTTTTTCTTTTTATAAAAATTTATTACCCCCTTATACACATCAATATGCGAATCAGTGTGGGCGCATGGATATTTATCCCATCACGTTACTGTATTATTTATTTAAACCAGACCATTTACAGTGGCCCACTCAAAATGACAGCGTGAATTTTAAATTAGAAAACATTAACGCACAAAATCATTTGTTTGAAGGCCAAGCACATAACGCGATGGTGGATGTTGAAGTCACACTGGCATTGGCAAAAAAATTATCGAGAGACAAAAGCATGTGGGATTTTGTCACGGGTTATTTTCACAAAAAAACCGATGAAGAACGCATAGCAAACAATCCACTGGGTTTTATGATTAATGGAAAAATTGGATCACAATCCCAATTTATTGCGCCCGTGATGAACCTGGGTCATCATCAGCATTACAAAAATCAATCGTTATGGTTACGACTCGATAATGAATATCTTACCAAAACCACGAAAAACAGCATTAAAGAAAACACACATATTTTCAGAAAACGCCTCGCTGAACCGCCCGTTTTTCTACCTATTAAAGAACGTTATTTATCGTTACTGTCAGATACTCGAAAACAATTATTTGAAAAAAATAAACAGTGGGTATCTGAAAATCCAGCGTTATTGAAATCCATTGCTGAATTTTATCAACATGAAAAATATCCTGAAGTACCAGAACGCGATATGGATGCAGCATTATACGACATTGGATTTTCGACATCCGTCGAAGAAAAGTTATTCCAACAGTTTCATGCTGCAAAACCCGACAAAAAATCATCTATCGCAACGCAATTCCCTAACCCATTGCGCCAAGCGCTTGCGATGCGCATTTTAGGCAGACATTTTAACGCACACCTCTCATCGCAAGAGAAACACACTTTTGATAATTATCTGAAAAGTATTTATTCAGAAAATGCCGTGTCCCCCGTGGATTTTCGGGGTGAAAAAAAATTAACAGCAACGCAAGCGCTCATTGACATTGGGACGCTGCAAAAAAATAAATTATTGGATGAGGTGCAAAAAAAATTATTAATTGGTCTGAAAATTTATCTTGAAGAAAAATCCCACGGGTTTGAATAACGTCGTGGGATTTTTTATTATTTCGCAGGTGCTGCTGGCGCTGGCGCTGCCGTTGGTGTTGGTGTTGGTGTTGGTGTTGCAGTGACGACTGGCGCACCTTTCACCATTTCAGCTTGTACTTGTTTGATTTCGTTCGTGAGTTGTGCTTGCATTTGCTGCATTTCAGTTTGTAAATGCGCAATTTGTCCTTGTACTTGCGTTTGTAAATCTGCAATCACTTTTTGCGTTGCTGCTTGTTGCGCAGCCATTTCTTGATGGATGGTTGCCGTCGTTGTTTGAATTTGCTGTTGCAACGTATTAATGGCTGCTTGATCCGAATTGGCTGCAAATACCGATGCCGAAGCACTTAATCCAATCAGAGCGACAAGATGTGTTAATTTCATTTTTCAAAACTCCCTTTGTTTATGAACCAATAGTAATATACCTGCTTCACTTGAGAACGCCAAGATCAAGTTCTGCGCACTTCACGGCTGTCCCATGATAATTTTGATTGTACTCCGAATGTCATTAGCAATGAATGGAAGCAAGAGCGATAGCGACTGCAACGTATGAAATGAACGCTGCTTTGCAAAAATCGTGTCTAACGACATACTGCGCTCTAAACATACGTTGCAGTCGCTATCGCTCTTGCTTCCATCAACTTCGTATCACGCTCATCAATAAATTTAAATAGGACAGCCCTGCTGCGCACTTGCTAAGCAATTTACTTTTTCAACAATCGCATCACGCCCGTAATAATCGACGGGACAATGCAACCAATCACAACACCACTCATAATAATAATTTCATACGTCACCACATTACCCACCGGAATTTGTATCGGCGGAAAAAATCCAATCACCACTGCAAATAAACACGTCAACAATCCCAGCAAACAGGTAACCCAAAGGCCGATTTTTCCACCCGGAATTTTAAAGGCACGCGGTTTATCAGGAAATTTATAGCGTAAAACAATGGCAGCGGGAAACATGGCAACATAGACTAATAAAGCCAATATGGCGGTCACATCCGTCAATACCCAAAATCCACTGCTCACCGTTGGCATTAAAATAAATGCTGAACACATAATTGTAAACAATATGCCCTGCAATAATAAAATGCGCACCGGTGTATTATTTTTTGAAACCTTGCCGAGTGATGCGGGCAATGAACCGTCTTGACAGGCTGCTAACATCCCTTTGCTGGGCCCTAACATCCACGCTGCTGCACCACCAATCGCACCAAAGACGATTAATATCGCTAAAATAGGCATAAACCACATCATGTGAAAGGCTTGGAAAAATAAACTAAATGCTTGCAACAAACCAGACACCACATTCAATTGTTGTGTGGGTACCACAATCGATATCGCGAGCGATCCGAAAATAAGCGTAAATAAAATAATAGCAATCGAATAAAAAACGGCTTTTGGATAATCGCGCTGTGGATTAGCAACTTCACGCGCGTGTGATGCTGACATTTCCATTCCGACCAATCCATACAATACCGCAATTAATAGCACTAAATTATCGATGTGCTTTAAACTGGGAAAAAATGTTTGGGTGGTTAATGGCGTTTGAATGGGTTTTTCCATGCAAATCCAAACAACACCGAGCACAACAACGAGCAACATCGGAATAATCGTGCCTACCACAGCAGAAAAATTACTCACCCAGCTTGCTACGCGCATCCCCAAACAATTCACGAGTGTGCAACCCCAAAAAACAATCATAATCACACTTAACATATAAATTTTGCTGTGTTCTAACGCAGGATTAATCGTGTAAGCAATTGCTACTGCAATGAGTGACATAATCGTTGGATACCAAACAATATTGTAAAACCACTGTAACCAAATCGTTAGAAATCCAATTTTTTTTCCGAACGCTTCACGCACCCAAACATAGACACCGCCCGTTTCTGGCCAGCCTGTGGCTAATTCCGCAGAGACCAATGACACGGGCAAAAAAAAAGTGATGGCTGCTAATAAATAGTAAAATACAGCAGAAAAACCGTATTCTGCACTGAAGGGCAATGTACGCAAACTATCGATCGCGATCACATTGATAGCCACTAAGCTGAGAAGGCTTAACGGTTTTTTAATATTGATCTTACTCATAAGACGCTCTCGAAAATATATTGAAGGTATCGGCGTGAGTTATCAGTGTGAGTGTCGGAGGTGCAGTTTAATAAACCATGTATAGCAACTTACATTTACTCACATTGATACCAGATAACTGACACCGTACCATTGAAAAACACTCTGAAAACAGAGTAACTAGATATTGCTTGTAAAAAAATAATTATTTGTGGTTGTGAACCACATGATGTCGTACGTAATGCGGATGCACGTTTTCCGGAGAAACGACCTCATTGTGACGATATTTTGAAAGGGCAATTGCTAACATTGCTTTTGAGTCCGGGTATGTATCATCTGAAAAAACATTTCCAGCGAAGGTGGATCCTACTGCAGAGAATGCTGCCTTGTCAATTTTTTCTAATGTACATAAAGCATCTGTTTGTTGCGGTTGCATTAAACCGTGATCATCACGCGCGTAAAAACCCCAGTAAATCTCGTGCATTCTCGCATCCCAACCCGCTACAATTTTTTGAGCGTGCGTTTTTTCATGGGCTGCTTGTGCGATGACTTGTAATGTTGAGATTGGAATCACTGGAATTTGCAAACCAAATGCCAAGCCTTGTGCCATGCCAGTTGCTAAACGTACACCCATAAAACTACCAGGGCCACAACCAAATGCAATGACGTTTAAATCAGACAATTCTATTTTCGCTTGTTGCAATAAATCTTGTATCATCGGCAATAACAATTTGGCATGCTGACGCGGCGCAATTTCAAATCGCGAAAAAACTGATTCTCCTGCTAATAAAGCAGCAGAACAAGCATCAGTGGCAGTATCAAATGCTAATATATTCATAATAAAAGCATGTTACCTGAGGCAACTCACCATGTACACACAACAACTTCCTTATACAGAAAATACCGCTGAATTATTCGAACATTTCGTACAGTTACCTTATGCAATTTTTTTCGACAGTTGTTTTTTCCTGCAAAAACAGGGACGATACGATATTATTACTGCCGATCCTAGCATTGTTATTTCCAAATCAAATGATACTTTTGCTGATGTACAATGCGCATTAATGGATTTAAAAAATAAAGCGGATTGCGACAATCCATATCATTTACCCTTTACAATCGGTGCGATGGGATATTTGAGTTATGACATTGGCAGACAACTAGAAAATATCCCTGCGCTTGCGATAGATGATATTGCAATACCACAAGCGGTTGTCGGTATTTATGACTGGAGCATCGTCGTTGATCATATTGATAAAAAAATATTTTTTACAAGTTTATATGCGTTTGATCATCCCAAAATAAAAAACATATTTAAATTATTAAACCAAACACCTGTCGTAAAAAAGGATTTTTCAGTGACGAAAAATTTTCAATCCAACATGACGAAATCATTTTATGATGCCGCATTTCAAAAAATAAAAGAAAATATCAATGACGGCAATTGTTATCAAGTCAATTTGGCACAGCGTTTTTCAGCAGAATTTACAGGTTCACCGTGGCATGCCTATCAATTATTGCGTGAAAAGAATCCTGCACCTTATGCTGTTTTTATGCAACTCAATAATGCCGCTATTTTAAGTATGTCACCGGAACGATTTTTAAAAGTAACGGATCGTGTCGTTGAAACCAAACCGATTAAAGGCACATCCAAACGTTTTGCTGATCCCATTTTAGATCAAGCATCCGCAGATGAATTATGTCGCAGCGAAAAAGATCGCGCTGAAAATGTCATGATCGTTGATTTATTGCGTAATGATTTAAGTGGTGCGTGTATCGCAGGCTCTGTTAAAACCCCCAAATTATGCGCATTAGAAAGTTTTAGTAATGTGCATCACTTGGTGAGCAGGGTCACGGGTAAATTAGCGCCCCATCAAACGAGTTTGAATTTACTGCAAAGATGTTTTCCAGGTGGGTCCATTACAGGCGCGCCGAAAATTGCTGCAATGAAAATCATTGAATCACTCGAGCCACACCGACGCTCGCTCTATTGCGGCAGTTTATTTTATATCGATATTCATGATAATTGTGACAGCAACATTGCCATTCGCACGGTAATTTGTGATGACAATAAAATGCATTGTTATGCAGGTGGCGGCATTGTGTATGATTCTGAATCCGATAAAGAATATGCGGAGACGTGGGCGAAGGTGGGGAGGATGATTGGGATTTTGAGTGGGTAATTTTCGATTTTTGGGTTTAATTAAAAAAGTTCGTGGTGTATTTCATCAATTATTTTGTGGGGACTCGCGTGTGTCATTGTACTCAATGCGTAACAACCATGCTGATGCTAATAGCATGAAACCAATGGTAATGTAATAGTCACAGTTACACCACTTTTACTATTCGAAATAATATTAATATCACCCCTCCACTCAAGAAGCTTTTCCTTTGCGTGAGACAACCCAAGTCCAGATCCATTAATTTTTGTCGTAAATCCACGCAAAAAAATTGAGTTTAATATTTCATTCGAAATACCAGATCCATTATCAGAAATGGATAAAAAAAGCTGTGATGTGCTTTTCGTTAAACAAACATTAATTTCAACTGACGAGTTTAAAACAGATTCACAGGCATTATTAAAAATGTTAACCAAAATTCTCTTCATAACAGAAGGGATTATATTTACAATTAAAGTTTCATATTTCTGTGGCTGAGAATAAAATATCCTAATATCATGATTTGAAAAAGCAACTCTCCTTTCACTAATCACTTGATCAATAAGTTCTGGTATATTAGTTAAACTCATTTTTTTTATTTCATATTCTTCTGAGTTAGATTTTCTTAAATTATTAATAATCTCACGAATTTGATGTAACGACTCATGTAGGATCGATTTTTTATCAGTATCTAAATTAGGGATTCTTTTAATAATTATGTCAATAGAAGCCAATGGAGAATATATATCATGAGCGACTTGTCTTGAAATCTTTTCA
>Ga0155584_1042_pt2 | contig 33435 bp, 33 predicted proteins | sample RifCSPhighO2_12_FD_107241 | JGI IMG/M metagenome (GOLD analysis project Ga0155584, IMG submission 107241) | Gammaproteobacteria bacterium RIFCSPHIGHO2_12_FULL_40_19
TCGACTTTTCTGTACTGGTTGCGCCCAAACTTCTCAAATAATACGTTGTTTTTAATCCGCTTAACCACGCCAGACGATACAATTCATCTAATTTTTTACCGGAAGGTTGTGCCATGTATAAATTCAATGATTGTGCTTGATCAATCCATTTTTGTCGACGCGATGCCGCTTCTACTAACCACATCGGATCAATTTCAAAGGATGTCGCAAATAATAATTTCACATCGGCGGGAATGCGTTCAATCGCTTGCAAGCTGCCGTTGTAATATTTTAAATCGTGAATCATCACTTGATCCCACAAGCCACGTTTTTTGAGTTCAATGACGAGTAGAGGATTCGCAACGGTAAATTCACCCGACAAATTCGATTTCACATATAAATTTTGATAGGTCGGTTCAATCGATTGTGACACACCGCAAATATTCGAAATCGTTGCAGTGGGTGCAATGGCCATTGTGTTTGAATGTCGCATTCCCTGTTTCTTCACTATCTTACGCAGCATATCCCAATCCAATGTGGCATCCGTATTTTGAGTCAGTAAATCGCCGCGTGTTTTACGCAATAATTCAATGGAATCGATGGGTAAAATGCCTTGTTCCCATAAGGAACCTTTGTAACTTTCATAGGTGCCCCGTTCAACCGCTAAATCACTGGAGGCTTGAATCGCATGGTATGAAATGATTTCCATGCTGCGATCTGCAAATTCTACGGCTTCATGAGACGCGTACGGAATATTTTGCAGATACAATGCATCTTGAAAGCCCATAATGCCTAAACCAATAGGACGGTGTTTGATATTTGAGTTTTTCGCAGCGGGTACGCTGTAATAATTAATGTCGATGACATTATCTAGCATACGTATCGCCGTTTTAATTGTTTTTTGTAATTTTGCAGAATCGAGTTTTCCATTTTTCATGTGGTGAACCAAATTAATACTGCCTAAATTACAGACCGCAATTTCTTCATTCGCCTTCGTGTTCAGCGTAATTTCAGTGCATAAATTAGAGCTGTGAATCACACCCATGTGTTGTTGAGGCGAGCGCAAATTACACGGATCTTTAAAGGTCACCCAAGGATGTCCTGTTTCAAATAACATCGTGAGCATTTTGCGCCATAAATTAATCGCTGGAATGGTTTTGCTGCGAATTTCACCGCGCGCGGCTTTCGCTTCGTATTCCACATATTTTTTCTCAAACGCGTCACCAAATAGATCGTGCAATTCTTTGGTTTCATTCGGTGTGAATAAGGTCCAATTTTCTTTATTGTCTTGATTGAAAAGGCGCTTCATAAATAAATCGGGCACCCAATTCGCGGTATTCATATCATGGGTACGACGACGATCATCACCGGTATTTTTACGTAATTCTAAAAATTCTTCGATATCCAAATGCCATGTTTCTAAATACGCACACACAGCGCCTTTGCGTTTTCCACCTTGATTGACAGCAACCGCAGTGGCATTTGCGACATTTAAAAAGGGAACAACGCCCGATGATTTGCCATTGGTGCCTTTGATATAAGCGCCCATCGCGCGCACGGGCGTCCAATCATTGCCTAATCCACCCGCAAACTTCGATAGTAAAGCGTTATCTTTTAGCGCACCGTAAATGCCGTCTAAATCATCAGGTATCGTTGTTAAATAACAGCTGGATAATTGCGGTCTTAATGTGCCTGCATTAAATAATGTCGGTGTTGAAGACATGTAATCAAAACTCGACAGCAATTGATAAAATTCAATCGCACGCTCGTTGCGCTCTTTGCCTTCACAATGTGCTAATCCCATCGCAACACGCATAAAAAATATTTGCGGTAACTCAATGCGTTTTTCACGATGATGAATAAAATAACGATCGTATAATGTTTGAATGCTTAAATACGTAAATTGCAAATCGTGTTTTGCATCAATCGATTTACTCAATAAATCCAAATCAAAATCATTCAAGTTGGGATTTAGTAATTCCGCTTCAATCCCTTTTTGAATAAATGCCTTAAATGTTTTGGGGTAAAGTGATGACATGGTTTGTGCTGTTAAGTCATAAGATACTTTTAATGTATCCATGGCTTCGCGATATAAATCTTGTAGCAACAAACGGGCAGTGACATAGGAATAATTCGGTTCCACTTCAACGAGCGTACGCGCGCTCATGACGAGTGATTTGTATACATCTTTAATCGCAACGCCATCAAATAAATTTTTGCGTGCATCTTCGATGACTTTGGTGGGGCTCACATCATTCAGGCCTTCGCACGCATCAACTGCCAAATTGCTGAGCATATGCATGTCGAGCCTTGTTTTACTGCCATCTTCTAAAATGACATGAATGGGTTTTTCTTCAGTTTGAGTCGATAGTATTTCACGCGCCTCACGTCTTTTTTCGCGATACAGTACATATGAGCGCGCCACTTGATGTTCACCGGCACGCATGAGTTCTAACTCAACGAGATCTTGGATGGATTCGATATGAATCGTACCACCGCTGGGCCATCTTTTTTTGCAGCGATCAGTGATAGCGTGTGTAAGTTGCAACGAGATTTGCTGAATGCGTTCGGAGTTAGCAGCGCTTTCACCTTCAACCGCTAAAAATGCTTTTTTAATCGCTACCTCGATGCGATTGGAATCGTAAGTGGTTAATTCACCATTGCGACGAATGACGCGCAGCTGACCTGGAAGCGTTGCGAGTAGCTCAGGATTTTTGATGTGAATGGTTGTATCTTGAGATTGACTTGTTTGAATTTCCATGCGTGCTCCTGCGATTGTTACCACTACATATAGATTTTTTTTAAATATGAAACACAAGATAATGTGTTTATGGCTCAATTTCAAGAGAATAAGGTGTGGGAATTTTGTGGATAAGTTTTGGCTCTTTGATACTTCCTGTGGATTTCAGTTTTGATAAAATACAATCACCTTTTTATTCGATTAGTTATAATTTTCAACCACTTGAATTTTACAATTTCCACAGGAAGTATCAAAGAGCCAACATTTTCTGATATTCTTGCGCTCGTTCGGCGCAGTATTTGGGCGAAAAAGTATTTTGACGAGTCGGCATCTGTCGGCATCTAATGATGACTATGTGAAAATTAAGCCGGAATCAATGAATGCGTTGATAGATCAGCTGGTGCGGGCGGCTTGATTGGCCAAAGTCCAGTTTAAAATATATCACTTAATTAAACTATACCGCTGACACTCCCACTCACACTCACACTCCCACTCACACTATGTTACGATGGCAAAAAATACGAACAAGGTACCTTACCGTGATTGATTCAGAAGGTTTTAGAGCAAACGTCGGTATTATTGTGATGAATGCAGAAGGGCAGTTATTGTGGGCGCGACGTGCTGGCAGTCAAAATGCCTGGCAGTTTCCGCAAGGGGGCATGCGACCAGAAGAAACACCTGTCGAAGCCATGTACCGTGAGTTGACGGAAGAATTAGGGATTACTGCTGCAGATGTAGAGATCATGGCAGAATCGAAAGATTGGTTACGTTATCGGTTGCCGCAACGTTTTCAGCGCGGCGATGATCCAAAACGTTGCATTGGTCAAAAACAAAAATGGTTTTTATTGAAATTGATCAGTGCTGATTCTGCGGTGAAGCTCGATTTGTGTCCGCACCCTGAATTCGATACTTGGCGCTGGGTGAGTTATTGGTTTCCGCTCAAACAAGTCATTTACTTTAAGCGGTATGTCTATCGCAAAGTGCTGCAAGAGTTTTCTAGTAATGCCCTATGCATGTAGAAATTTCCATCTTTGTAACAACTGCGAAACTCCTAAATTTATGGAAACTCGTGTTAGATTCCCAGTTCGCAGAGTTGTTAGGAGTTTTCAAATTTCGAAAAAGCTGTTAATAATAGCGTCGCGTAAAATTCTTTCTTAGGAAAATCAGAATGCATCTCGAAGTTTTTTTATTGGCGCTGCTTATTTATTTTGCGCTGGGTATTGGTGCAGGTTTATTGTCAGGATTGTTGGGCGCGGGTGGTGGTCTCATTGTAGTGCCTGGATTGATATTTGTGTTCCAATGGGAGCCCGTGAGCCCAGCAGTTGCAATGCATGTTGCTGTGGGTACCTCTTTGGCAACAATGATCCCCATTGCCTATCGATCATTAACATCTCATGTAAAACATGGCATTTCCTTTTTTTCAATCTATAAACAAATGGCGCCAACTGTTATTTTAGGGGTTATTGGTGGGGGTATTTTAGCGCGCTTTATACACTCTCATGTGCTCGAAATTATTTTTGGTATTTTTGTGCTCGTGATGGCAGCCAGCTTGTTAATCAAGCATAAAACAACGGTTGAAAGAAAATTGCCAGGATGGCAAGGCATGTTATTGGCTGGTGGTTTTGTGGGCCTTCAATCTGGCATGTTGGGAGTCGGTGGCAGTGCATTTTCAGTGCCATTCTTATCGCATCGAGGTGTGAATATACATGTTGCGGTCGTTGTATCGGTGGCTATTGCGATGACAGTATCTGTGTTAGGCACGATTACTTTTATGTTGAGTGGATTAGATGCGAGCGGATTGCCGCACTGGAGTACGGGTTTTGTATATTGGCCTGCATTTATTGGATTAGCCGTTGGTGGTGTTTTAATGGCGCCTTTGGGCGCAAAATTGTCGCATCGCATTCCAGCTGAGACATTAAAAAAATGTTTTGCGGTATTTTTATTGGTAATTGCAGCGCATATGTTGTGGCTGTGAAAGTGGGGGTGGGAGTGTGAGTGTGAGTATCAGGGGCACAATTTAATTATTTATTTTTACCTGACGTTTTCGATAATGCCAGTAAAAAATAAATACCAAACTGTACCTCAGAACTCCCACTCCCACTCCCACTCCCACCAAACATTAAAAAAATTATTAGAGTGAGTTCCCATGTTCTATTATCCTTCCAACATCTCCCCCATCGCTTTTTCCATCGGGCCACTCAAAGTGCATTGGTATGGCCTCATGTATCTGTGTGGTTTTATGGGCGCGTGGTTGCTCGGTGTTTATCGTGCACGTAAACCGAATAGTGGTTTTACATTAGAACAAGTCACGGATCTCATTTTTTATAGCGCACTTGGCGTTGTGTTAGGCGGACGCATTGGTTACATGGTGTTTTATGATTTGCCGGATCTTTTATCGCATCCGCTTTCTCTATTCCAAGTGTGGGATGGGGGAATGTCATTCCATGGTGGATTAATTGGCGTGTGTTTGGCGTTGTGGTTTTATAGTCGGCATTTACATAAATCCGTATGGGAATTAACGGATTTTATTGCGCCGTTAGTACCCATTGGATTGGCAGCAGGTCGTGTCGGTAATTTTATTAATGGCGAATTGTGGGGGCGTGTCACAACGATGCCATGGGGAATGATTTATCCGAATGCGGGCCCTTTGCCGAGACATCCTTCCGAAGTGTATGAATTTTTAACAGAAGGCGTCTTATTGTTTTTAATCATTTGGTTTTTTTCAAGCAAGCCGCGCCCCCGATTTGCGGTCTCTGCACTTTTTTTATTAACATATGGAAGTTTTCGGTTTTTCTGTGAATGCTTCAGGCAGCCGGATCCGCAATACGGTTATCTCCTGTGGGGTTGGGTGACGATGGGTCAAATTTTATCGTTTCCGATGATTGTCGCTGGTATAATCGCGCTCATATTTGTTTATAAACACAAGGAAGGAAAATAATGTTAAGACATATTTTGTATTTGATAGGATTTACGGTTGCTGCTGTATTTTTAAAATCGCAATTGATGCATGTACTCCATTTTTTGATGTATTTACATGCTCAGATTGCTAATGGGCTCAAGGTTATTTTTTCAGATGATGCAGTAGGTCAAATATTGCAATCCGTACTTGCTTTATTGCTGATTCCCATCGTGATTGGTGTGGTCTGTGCATTGGTGCATTTCGTTGTGAAACAGCATCATTTTCCACATACCATGGGCGTGGTTTGGGCGTGTTGGGCGGTATTGTTGGTAGCGACATTGTCAGGTGTTTCAAAGCATGTATCGGCAGTTGCAGAAAATGCGCCGGATCAAACACAAGATCAACCGCAAATGGCGCAAAATGGAAAAGGTCAGATGCAAGGACAACCGCACATGGCGCAAAATGGAAAAGTCCAAATGCAAGGACAACCGCAAATGGCGCAAAATAGCGGACCTGCCGCCCCACAGACTAGGTAAGTTATGCAACCCTATCTCGTATTACTCAAAACAGTTTTCGACCACGGTGTGATAACAAACGATCGCACCGGCGTCGGTACAAAAAGAATTTTCAGTCATGAAATGCGTTTCGATTTATCGCAAGGATTTCCGTTACTCACGACAAAAAAATTACACACGAAAAGTATTATCGTTGAGTTGTTATGGTTCTTAAAAGGCGATACGAATATTCGGTATTTGAATGAAAAGGGTGTGTCGATTTGGAATGAGTGGGCAGATGAAAACGGTGATTTAGGTCCTGTTTATGGAAAACAATGGCGTCGATGGGAAACCAGTGATGGCTGTGTCATTGATCAAATGAGTGATTTAATCATGCGCATTAAAAATGATCCGATGTCACGTCGACTGATTATTTCCGCATGGAATGTCGGTGAATTAGATCAAATGGCGTTGCCGCCGTGTCATTGTTTATTTCAATTTTTTGTTTGCGACAATAAATTATCGTGCAAATTAATTCAGCGTTCTGCCGATGTTTTTTTAGGTGTGCCATTTAATATCGCATCTTATGCCTTATTAACCCATATGATTGCACAGCAATGTGATTTAGAAGTGGGAGAATTTATTTGGTCGGGTGGTGATTGTCATTTGTATTTAAATCACTTGGAGCAAGCGCAAATACAATTGGCGCGTACACCCACCGCTTTACCAACGTTACTGATTAAACGAAAACCCGATTCATTATTTGATTATCAGTACGATGATTTTGAATTTCAACATTATAATGCGCAACCGACGATTAGGGCACCGATTGCAGTATGAATGAGAATTAAAGTGAATTAATCATTAAATGTTGGGAGCGGGGGTGTTTACCTATAACGAGCGCTAGATATTTAACCAGTTGCATATCGTCGATCATGTTGTTTCTTTTATAAACAGATTCCTGTTTTCTGTGTTTGACCAACAAAACAGATATCTGTTTTATTGATTTAATCGCTAACTTATTGTATTATATGAAAAACAATAAGGTTGGTTTTATCGTAAGGCATGCGCACCTTTTAGCATCATCAGTGCTTGATACATTTGATAATCTTCTTTGGCTATTTTCAATTCTGATTTTTGTTGGTCATTCCGTTTATTGTGTCTTTGTTTTGTGCGCTCAGTCTCAGTGTGGGTATTCACGATGGTGTCAGTGCTACTGTTTGCACCTGCATCAGTATGATTTTCAATATGACGATCATAGTTGGCTTCATCGATATCCAACAAGCTGGTCATTTGTTTTTCATCGACTGAAAATTCAGGAACAATCACATCAGGTTCAATGCCGCGTGCTTGAATTTCTCGGCCAGAGGGTGTGTAGTACAACGCGGTTGTGAGTTTGAGTGCGTTATTAGCACCGATAGGGATGACGGTTTGTACCGAACCTTTGCCAAAACTGCGTGTGCCGACAATAATAGCGCGTTTATAATCTTGCAATGCACCGGCAACAATTTCAGACGCTGAGGCAGAACCGCTGTTGATTAACACCACCATCGGGACGCCAGGAATGATATTTTTGTCGTGCGCGTAAAAGTGGGTGTCTGAGTTGGAAATACGTCCCTTTGTGTAGACAATTAAATCCTTGTAACGTTTCGTTTCATCTTTAGTTAAAAATAAGTCTACAACATCGGCGCTAACGTCCAGTAAACCACCGGGATTGTTACGTAAATCCAGTATGAATCCTTTCAAGTTTCCGCCGGATTCTTTTTTGAGTGTTTCAATGGCATCACGTGTTTGTTGTTCGACAGGGCCTTGGAAAAAAGCCAAGCGCACATAACCATATCCGGGAGAAAGCATTTTTGATTGCACTGCTTTTACTTTCACGACTTCACGATTGACAGTGATGATAAGTGGTTTGGGTTCATCTTTTCGGATCAAAGTGAGCACGACGGGTGTGCCAGGTTTCCCTTTGATGTGATTAATCGCTTCATTAACGGTCATATCCTGAATCAGTTTGTCATCCACTTTAACAATAAGATCGCCGGGTTTGAGTCCTGCTTTTGCTGCGGGTGTGCCTTCAATAGGGCTGATAATGCGCAGCATACCGCGATCTGTCGTTAATTCAACGCCGATGCCGACAAATTCACCCGACACCGTTGTTTCTAAATCATCTAATTCTTGTTTATCTAAAAAAGCAGAATGGGGATCAAGACGGGTGACCATGCCGCTAATGGCATTGTCGATCAGTGTTTTTTCATCCACTTTCGTGATGTAATTTTCCTGAATGGCTACGATGGATTCTGTCAGTCGTTTGAGTTGATCTGCAGATAGTGTTTGTGGGGATGAAGCTGTGACAGGTTTAGCGTGATTTAAAAATGACAGGGAAAAAGCAGAACAGGTTGCGCTTTGTGTTAATAATGCAAATGCAATGCCTGCCGATATTTTTTTCCAGTGTAATTTCATATTACAACTCCCTGTTAAAATCGTTTCAGTCTTCCGTTAATAAGTATGGCACCAATGCGTTGGATTCAGCGCTTGTGCATTATGTCGAATCGAAAAATACAAGGCAGGGCGCAAGAAACCACCTGATTTCCCTGCAGTTCCGATGACTTCACCGGCTATCACACGGTCACCTACTTTTTGTGTGAGTGTTTGATTCCGTCCATACAGAGTCATATAGCCATTTCCATGGTTAATAATCAACAGTAAGCCGTAACCCGCCATCCATTTTGCAAATATCACGCGACCCGCAGCAACCGCTCGAACGGGTTGACCTGATAGTGCATTAATCAGTGTGCCATCCCATTTTAATTCACTTTGATAGACCTGTGTACCAAATTGATGACGCACTTGTCCATGCAGGGGCCAAGGTAATGTACCCCGTAATCGCGCAAACGGTGCATTACTAAAAACATCTTTGCCATTTTCTTTACTGTTTTCTTCGCTTAACCTTTCGATGGTTTTTTCGAGTCGCAATTTATCATGCAAGAGTGACACTAATTTTTGATGTTTTGTTTCGATGTGTTGATTGATTGTTTGGATTAGCTGTTGGCGCTCTGTTTGTGTTTTTTGTAGCGTTTGCTGATTTTGCAATTGTGCGTATTTTAATGTGAGTAACTTTGCATTTTGATGAGAAATAGCCTGTTGGTTTTCTTCGCATGCTGTCAAAGATTCTTGTAATTGCTTCATCGTATGAATTTGTGCGTTGGTGATGTAATGAAAATACATCAAAATACGGTGTGTTTGTGTAACATCATCGGGCGCTAACAGTAATTTCAAATAAGGTTGTTGACTCAGCAAATAGGCAGCACGAATTTGTTGTTTGAGCAGGATGCGATTTTTGTTTTTAGCTTCGCGCAGTGGAATGGATTGTTGCTCTAATGCTTGTAATTTCTTTTTTTGCAGCGACAGTGTTTGCTGTGTTGTTTTTAATTGTTGATTGATATGCGCTTCTGTTGTTTCGGTTTGTTCTAACGCAGTTTGTAGAGCCGATTTTTTAATCGTGGATTGTTTTAAATCGGTTTGAAGGGTTGCGATGTTTTTATTGAGGTTGTTTAATTCGGATGTTTTATTTTTTTCCGCGGCAAGAAGTGGGAGTGGGAGTGTGAGTGTGAGTACAAGCGAAATTAATTTTGTCTGTTTTAAAATCATAACAATCCTGTAACACACTATTCCGGTTTGCGGTAGCTTTCACTCCCACTCCCACTCCCGCTCACACTTTAAATAATACCTTCCCTGTCATTTCCACTGGCTTTTCTAATCCCATCAAATACAGTAATGTGGGTGCAACGTCATCAAGTGCGCCCGTTTTTGAGGTATGCGTGACCGGTCTACCCACATAAATCAACGGCACTCTGTTTGTTGTGTGCGCCGTATGAGGCTGTCCTGTTTTTTCATCAAACATAAGTTCAATATTACCATGATCAGCCGTAAGGAGCGCTTCTCCGCCCGCTATTTTTAAGGCATCTAATACGCGTTTTAAACATTGATCAATCACGCTCATCGCCGTGGTAGCGGCTTTTTCAACACCTGTATGACCGATCATATCTGGATTGGCATAATTGCAAATAATCACGTCATATTGGCCATTTTCGATTGCAGTAACCAACGCATCGGTTACGGCAACTGCGCTCATTTCAGGTTGTAAATCATACGTAGCGATTCTGGGCGACGGAATTAATTGGCGAAATTCGCCTGGATTGGGTTCTTCAACGCCACCATTTAAAAAATACGTGACATGGGCATATTTTTCCGTTTCAGCTAATCGCAGTTGCGTGAGATGGTGCTGTGATAAAAATTCACCGAGCGTGCGCTTCATAGATACGGGTGGATAAGCGACAGTCAAAAAGGCATGATCAACATAATCAGTCAGTGTGACAAAATCAGCCAATGCGAGAACTTTTTCACGCGGGAACGCATCAAAATTTTTCTCGACAAATGCACGTGTTAATTGTCTTGCGCGATCTGCGCGGAAATTCATAAAAATAATCACATCGCCATCGTTGATAGTAATCGCTTGATTGTTTTTTATGATTATTGTCGGTGTGATAAATTCATCAGTCTCACCACGCGCATACGCTTGTTTTACCGCATTTTCAGCGGAATCAGCAACGGCTTCTGATTTTCCGATCGTTAATAAATCATACGCTTTTTGTGTGCGATCCCAGCGTTTATCGCGATCCATTGCAAAATAACGTCCGATGACAGAAGCGATCTGCCCTGATTTATTTTTTTCATATAATTGTTCAATGCGCTGAATAAAAGGCAATGCCGATTGTGGGGGCGTATCACGGCCATCACAAATGGCATGAAAATAATTGCGTGTGACGCCAAGTGCATGAACCATTTCTATCGCAGCGCATAAATGCGTGTCATAGCTGTGCACGCCGCCATCGGATACTAATCCCATAATATGCACGGCTTTATGATTTATTTTTGCTTTTTGAATCGCTTGAATGAGAACGGGATTATTAAAAAACGCGCCGTTTTTGATGTCGGTATTAATGCGCACCAAATCCTGTGGCACTTTACGACCCGCGCCGATATGTAAGTGGCCGACTTCGGAATTGCCCATTTGTCCTTCGGGTAAACCGACCGCGATACCAGAAGCTTCAATTAAGAGGTGCGGATACTGTGAAAATAAAGCATCAATTGTGGGTGTTGCCGCTAATCGTGTGGGATTGTAAGCGGTTTCTTCGCGATAACCCCAGCCGTCTAAAATAATTAATGCAAATGGTTTTTTTAGCATGTCTTTAAACTCTATATTTTGTGGGATCTGCGATGTTTGCTTCTAAAAAACCTTTTTTACGAAATACACAACTGTCGCACACACCGCAGGATAATTCGTCTTCTGTTACCTTGTAACAAGACAACGTGATGCTGTAATCGACTCCGAGTGAAACGCCAAGTGTAATAATTTCTGCTTTGGTGAGTGTTAAAATCGGTGTTTCGATTTTAATGTGTTTGCCAGAAACACCTGCTTTTGTCGCATAATTTGTCATTGTTTGAAAGGCATCGAAATAGAGGGGACGACAGTCAGGATAGCCTGAATAATCCACCGCATTAGCGCCAATAAAAATGGCATCTGCTGCAATAATTTCTGCAACACCCAATGCGATTGAAAGAAAAATGGTGTTGCGTGCAGGTACATAAGTCGTTGGAATTTCATCGTGATGTGAACCAAAATCAGGCACCGACATCGTTGCGTCGGTGAGTGCAGAACCTCCGAAATCACCGATGGATACTGTGATCACGTCATGTTTTTTTACGTGAAAATAATCGGCAACGCGTTTCGCAGCAGACAACTCAACGCTGTGTTTTTGACCATAAGCAACACTCAACGTATAACACTCAAATCCGCGGCTTTTTGCAATCGCTAAACACGTGGTGGAATCTAAACCACCGGATAATAAAATCACTGCTTTTTTTGTCATGATTCAGTATACTGTTCGCCAATTCGGTTAATTGAGAAGAGCGATATGTTACATCAAATTACGCAATTTGTAATAAAACATTGGCCACTCGTCAGTGCATTTGTCATCGTTTGTATTTTATTGTTTATTGAAGAAACAAGAAGTCAAGGTGGACGAAGTGGACAACTGTCAACAGTCAGTGTCACACGTTTGATTAATCGTGAAGATGCGGTCGTGATTGATTTACGGGATGCCAGTGCATTTCGTGAAGGTCATATTGTCAATGCTAAAAATATTCCATTAGCAGATTTTGAAAGACATCAAGAAAAGTTAGATGCATATCGTGATCGTCCTTTGATTTTAATAGATGCCATGGGTACTAAAACAGGTCCATGGGTAACGCGTTTGCAAAAAGCAGGATTTCAAAAAGTGTCTGCCTTAAAAGGCGGAATGGATGCGTGGAAAGTAGCGGGAATGCCGGTTACTAAAAAGTAATGAGAGCGCTCGGAACCGCGCACGAAGCGTAGCGTGAGTAAGCGGGTAAATTTGTTTAGAAAGTGAGTTAAGAAAACAGATCTCTACGTAAACACAAACGAGAAAACATCATGCCCAAAGTCGAAATCTACACCAAAAAAACCTGTTCTTATTGCGTACGCGCAAAACAATTATTGGATCACAAATCGATTGCTTATACAGAAATACGCGTCGATGAAGATCCCAAAGATCTTGAAATGATGCTCTTACGTGCAGAAGGTCGTCGATCTGTGCCGCAAATTTTTATTAATGATCGCGGCATTGGTGGATGCGATGATTTATATGCATTAGATCAAGTCGGAAAATTAGATGGTTTATTAAAATAGTACAGAAGCGTTGGCGGAAACCAGCGCGTATCAAATAATAATCACAACCCGGGAGAAACAAATGACTGACACCAACCAACCCACACCACAATCCGCTCAACCTGAATTTGCCATTCAACGTTTATATGTCAAAGATTTGTCATTGGAAACACCGAATTCTCCACAAGTCTTTTTAGAACCTTGGGAACCTGAATTACATATGGATTTAGGTACTGATGCGAGTTTGGTATTAGAAGAAGGCATACGTGAAGTGGTTTTAACGATAACAGTAACCGTAAAAATAAAAACCAAAGTGGCGTTTTTAGTGGAAGTAAAGCAAGCGGGTATTTTTGCGTTGAAAGGATTTACTGACGAACAAATGCGCCACATGCTCGGTAGTTTTTGCCCAAATATTTTATATCCTTATGCAAGAGAAGTGGTGAGCGATGCTGTTATGCGCGCTGGTTTTCCGCAATTATATTTGGCACCGGTTAATTTTGATGCGTTGTATGAACAACATAAACAAGGTGGATCGCCAGCAGCAGCAGTGAATGCGGAAGATGCGGTGCATTGATAAAGTGTGGGTGGGAGTGTGAGTGTGAGTGTGAGTATCAGAGGTGTAGTTTAAAAACTCGATTTGTAAAAACATTTATTACCATTGAGATGTTGAAAATAAATAAATTTAAACAATCCCTCTGATACTCGCACTCACACTCACACTCCCACCACACAAAAGGATTTCCCCATGCATGATTTACCGCTTCATTCTTCAAATGCCCCCACGACTCCCATCGCCGTACTCGGCGCAGGTGCTTGGGGTGCAGCGTTAGCGATGTTATTAGCGCGTAATGGTCAAACAGTACGTTTGTGGGATCATGACACGAAACGATTGGCGCTCATGCAATCAGAACGCTTATTGTTAAGTGTCCCGTTGCCGAATTCTTTACATATTGAATTGAATCTCGAAGATGCTGTTCGCGATGTTGCGGATATTTGCTTGGTTGTGCCGAGTCATGCGTTTCGAAAAGTGTTGGTGCGTTTGAAATCGCTTGTGCCTTCTGATGTGCGTTTTGTATGGGGTACGAAAGGGTTGAACCCAGAAACTGGCGGCTTTTTGCATGATCTGGTGTTTGATGTGTTTTCGCCGAGCACACCGATTGCTGTTTTATCAGGCCCTAGTTTTGCGAAAGAAGTCGTGATGAATTTACCGACTGCTGTGAGTTTAGCGGGAAATAATGATAATTTTTTAAATGATTTGGTAAAACGTTTTCACAACAATCATTTTCGTGTGTATATCAACCCTGATTTAATCGGCGTGCAATTGTGTAGCGTTGTGAAAAATGTCATGGCGATTGCTGTGGGTATTTCCGATGGTATGGGATTTGGGACAAATACCAAATGCGCGTTAATTACCCGTGGTTTAGCAGAGATGGCGCGATTATGTGAAGCGCTCGGTGGTCAACGTGACACGACAATGAGTCTAGCGGGCGTGGGTGATTTGGTATTAACCTGCACGGACAATCAATCGCGCAATCGGCGATTTGGTTTGGCGGTTGGACAAGGATCCTCTGCAGAAAAAGCATTGAGTGATATTGGCGAATCCGTAGAAGGGTATTATAACGCGAAACAATTATTTCAGTTGGCGCAAAAAAATAAAGTATCCATGCCAATTTCGGAACAAGTGTATGCGGTTTTGTATGAAAATCGCGAACCGAAAAATGTGCTGGGTGAATTGTTGAGTCGTGAGTCGAAAGCGGAATATTAAAGCTTGTGAATTGAGATGCTGTGCGTTAAGCGCGAAGAGAAGCGCGAGTGCAAACGACCGCAACGTATGCATGGAGCGTTTTTTTGTTAAGTACTTTGTATAACAACTTTGCAGCGTTCCACGCTTATTTTGCAGGCGCTATCGCTTGTGCTTCCATCAACTTTGAATAAAGCGCATTAATTGTCGAAGCTCAATAAGATAGAGATTTAAAATGCACATCGTTTTATTCCAACCTGAAATTCCGCCTAACACCGGCAACATCATTCGTCTCTGTGCCAACAGTGGCGCGCAACTCCACTTAATTCATCCTCTCGGTTTTTCATTAACTGAAAAAGAATTACGTCGTGCCGGATTAGATTATCGCGAATGGGCAACGGTTAAAGAATATGTCAGTTGGGAAAATTTTTTAGAAGCACATAATCCCACGCGCTTATTTGCCTGCACTACGAAGGCGACGCAATTGCATTCGGCAGTTTCATTTCAAGAAAACGATTGTTTATTATTTGGTCCAGAATCACGCGGATTACCTATCGAAATATTAAATACCGTATCAGAAAAAATTCGCATACCGATGCAAAAAGAGAGTCGCAGTTTGAATTTATCGAATGCGGTTTCCGTTATTTTGTATGAAGCATTACGGCAATTGCAGTATCCTGGTCTTTCATAACGCATCTAACGCACGCACATTCAAATTCTTGACAGTCCGTATTCCTGGGAGCAGAGTAATTTTTCGATTAATTAACATAAGGATGTGAGTTTATGTCTAGACCGATTATTGAAGATATTGTTGTGGTGGGTGACAGTTTATCAGATCGCGGTGCAATGGGTGCGCGCATGTTGATGGGTGTCATTCCCATGGAACTCTTGAGTGGTTTATCTTCTAAATCACCTGCTCATCGTTTTACCAATGGTCTTGTTTGGACAGATTATTTTGCATCGATGTTTGCAGAAGATAGCGGTTTCAAGCAGTTGAATTTGGATGATCCGACCCGCGTAACGACATCAACGGGTGAAACACTCGTGAGAACATTTTGCGAAGGTGGCGCCACGTCGCATGATTATTCTACGCGTATGACAATGAATATTGTTCAAATGGGTACGCAACAAATATTAAATACGTTGGATGTATTGCGTGGTCGTTTGTTTGCTGATGATGATTCGATCGGCACCACCAAAAATAATAAAGAAAAAACATTGGTTGTTGAATGGTCGGGTGCTAATGATTTATTGACAATTAATTCAGATCCTACGATTGAGGCGGCTGAAGATGCCATTTTGGCACGAGTCTTTAACATTGACCAAATGATTACAAAAAGTTATCGTCATTTTGCATTAATGGCTTTGCCGGACTTATCTTTGGTGCCACGTTTCCAAGCAAAACCGATACGTGAACAAAATATTATTCGCAAAGTCGTTGAAGGGTTTAATGAGCGATTAATCGAAGAAGTAAAAAAGTTGGAATTAAAGCACCCTGAATGTACCTTCCTGATCCACGATACAAATCCTTTGTTTAAAGGCATATTTGAAAATCCAGCGCAATATCAACTCGAAGAAGAAAAAAGAACATGCTCCTTTGTTGATTCACGTGATTTTATTGATGCCGCACCCGCTACTGGCTATATGTTTTGGGATGATGTGCATCCAACAACACGTGTGCATCAAGTATTAGCAAAAGATTTTTATGATGTCGTTAAAGCAAAATATTTATTGCATGCGCCACGAGAAACATTGATCCAAATTTATAAAGAACAATATGGTGCTCGATTTGAAGCGGATAAATCAAAGTGTGGTGGTTTTTTCAGGCGTTCCAAAATTGCTTATCAAGAGGCAGCATTGACTGTTGAAGGTATTTTGCGTCATGCATTGATTGAAGGCGGCGATCGTACGCGTGATGTGTTGATTAAGTTGGGTTGGATTGATAAACAAAATAATCTTGCCAGCAAAAATAGTAGTATCAGTGAAGCGTTTGCGAGTGTTAAGCGTGAATTAGAAAATTTGCCAGTGAAACGCTGTGGTATGTGTTAAGTAGTGTTCTACAAATAAGCTCATCCTTTCGGGTGAGCTTCTGTAAGGGCTTTGTAGTGAATGCAATGTGTTACGAAGATCTTTCAGAAGCTCATGCGATAGCGTGAGCGCATATTAATTAATCTTCAACTCTAAACACCGTCACCCTCGCCGGCGGAATATTGCGCCACACCAAAAATGAATCCATCAGTTTAAAATTCTTCGGGTAAAAATCCGCATCATTTTTCATTGAGTAGGTAAATTGAATAAATTGTCCGCCTGGTCCTAATACTTTCGGAATTTCAGCTAAAATAATTCGGCGATCGTTTTTACTCAGCGAACGCAACGGTAAGCTTGAAATAATCGTATGAACAGGTAGTTTGTCTTTGAGCAATTCCGACAGGTTCATCGCATTGCCACGAATCACAGTGACCCCGGGAAAACGTCGTTGTAATTTTTCTGCAAAGTCAGGAACCAGTTCTAAGGCAATGAGTTTTTCGGCAGGAATGCCTGATTCTAATATTCCCTTTGTAATGGCACCTGTGCCAGGTCCCAGTTCGAGAATATAGCCTGGTTTTGTCGTGTCAATACAAGCGGCCATGCGATGCGCAAGATATTTTGAACTGGGAAACACTGCACCCGTTGCACGGGGGTTTCGAAATAGTGCTTTAAAAAACGTGCGCATAGTCTCTAATCGTTTTAGGGGAACTGAAATTTCATTGTGATGGTGCATTTATTTCTATCTATTTTCCTGGTGGAATTTTGCTTAGGTTTTGATTGTCAGCTATTTTCTGAGTTTGTCTTTGTAGATAAGCATCACGCACAAAAACATAGGGGTCAAATGAAGTTTCAATCAATTTATCGGCGGGTAAGTATTGAGCGCGAACATCCAACAGTCTAACGCCCCAAGCACTATACGTTGTGAGATTGCTGAGGTAGGGCCATATGCTCATGTAGAAATCAGCGGCATAACCCATACCGGTTTGTACGGTTGCAGGTCCCAATATAGGTATAACGAAGTAAGGTGCTGATTGTCCGCCACGCCATTTTGCAAGTGTTAATCCAAAGGTTTCAATGTGGGGTTGAATACCTAAGCGCGTCGCAACGTCAAATAATCCGCCGATACCCAGTGTGGTATTAATGGCAAAACGCCAAACGTCCACCACCATGTATCTGAAATTGCCTTGTAGGAAATCATTCGGAAATGTGGGGATTTCATCAATATTGGCAAAAACATTTTGTATGCCTGTTTTTAGCGGTGCAGGCGTTATTTTATCGTAGACTTTTGCAACAGGACCTATTACCAGATGATCGATATCCATGTTAAATGCAAATGCAACACGATTATAGTGTTCGAATGGATCGTCATTCACGGTGCCGTCTGGTTTGTGCATCATGCAGCCTGAAAGAGTAAGCGTCGATAATGCCAGCGATCCGCAAAGCCATTTTGATAACTTCTTTCGCATGTGTACATCCTGTTAGTTAGCGCCTAATTTAACGATAGGGTAACTCACAAAGCCACCTTGCAGCAACTGGTGTCGATATAGTCAATGAGGTAATATACGCGACAATTAGTGTGAGTAGGAGTATCAACATGAATCAATTGCCTATCGTCAATCTTTCCGGTTATCGATTTGTTTCCTTGTCAGAAACACAATTATCGCAATTGCGCCTTGATCTAAAAACACAAGCACACGCATGCGATCTGAAAGGTACTATTTTGTTGAGCAGTGAAGGTATTAATGCGTTTTTAGCGGGTACGCGCGAAAATATTGATACATTTGTTGCATTTTTACGTGGCATCCCTGAGTTTTCCGATCTGTGGTTCAAAGAAAGTTTTACGGATTATCCACCTTTTAACCGCATGTTAGTGCGTGTGAAAAAAGAAATTATTCCAATGGGCAAACGGAATGTGGATCCTGAAAGAAAAACAGCGCCTTATGTCACGCCGGAAATATTAAAGCAATGGTATGCTGAAAATCGTGACATGATTGTGCTTGATACGCGTAATGATTTTGAAGTCGCGCTGGGCACATTTGAAAATGCGATGGATTTAAATATCGCCCATTTTCGCGAGTTTAATGACGCTGTTGATTTATTGCCTGAGGTTGCTAAAGAAAAACCGATCGTGACTTTCTGCACGGGCGGTATTCGCTGTGAAAAAGCTGCGGAATTAATGTCACAAAAAGGATTTAAAAACGTTTATCAGTTACAAGGCGGTATATTAAATTATTTCGAAAAATGCGGCGGTGATTTTTACAAGGGCGATTGTTTTGTGTTCGATCAACGCGTTGCTGTGAACAGTGCATTACAAGAAACAGATACAAAACAATGTTTTGATTGTCGTACACCCTTGCAAAACAGTGAAATTAAAGAGGGAAAGTGTCCGCATTGTGGATCAAAGGCGATATCGAAGCAGGCGGCATAATGGTGTGAGTGTGAGTGTGAGTGTGAGTGTGAGTGTGAGTGTGAGTGTGAGTGTGAGTTCTGAGGTATGGTTTGATTATTTCTTTTTTACCAACACGATTGAAATGTCAGGTAGGCGTAAATGACTAAATTATACCTAGGAACTCCCACTCCCACTCCCACTCCCACTCACACTCTAACAAAGAGTGAATAATACTATGAACTTAGATTATCTCGACTTCGAACAACCCATCAGTGAACTCGAAGAAAAAATAAATGAATTGCGTCGTGTCGGTGCTGATCAAGATATTAATATTCTTGAAGAAGTCAAAAAATTAGAAGAAAAAAGCGCGGATCTCACACAATCTATTTTTTCAAAATTAACGGATCAACAAATTGTGCAAGTCGCGCGTCATCCGAAGCGTCCTTACACGTTGGATTACATCGAAAAGATTTTTACGGATTTTGATGAATTACATGGTGATCGTCATTCATCGAGCGGTGCATCCATTGTCGGTGGATTGGCGCGATTAAACGATGAAGCCGTGATGGTGATTGGTCATCAAAAAGGCCGTAATACCAAGGAAAAAGTAGCGCGCAATTTTGGTATGGCATCCCCCGAAGCATTTCGTAAAGCATTGCGTTTGATGAAATTGGCGGAAAAATTTGGTGTGCCCGTTATTACATTCATTGATACACCCGGCGCCTATCCGGGTATCACCGCAGAAGAAAAAAATCAAAGTGAAGCGATCGCACGCAATCTCTATGAAATGGCCGAACTCAGAACGCCTGTTATCGCCACGATTTTAGGGGAAGGTTGTTCGGGGGGTGCATTAGCACTCGGTGTTGCGGATCGCACAATGATGTTGCAATACAGTTATTATTCTGTGATTTCACCGGAAGGGTGTGCTTCCATTTTGTGGAAAAGTGCTGAAAAAGCGGGTGAAGCGGCGGCAGCCTTAAATCTCACGGCGAAACGATTAAAGTCATTAAAATTAATTCATGAAGTGATCGAAGAGCCACTCGGTGGTGCGCATCGCAATCCGGATGAGATGGCGCATAATTTAAAACAACGTTTAGTCAGCAATTTAAAATCCCTGCATAAATTATCATTGGATGAGCTTGTGAAAGCGCGACAAGATTTTTGGATGAATCAAGGTTAGCGGATGTTGTGCGTAACGATCATGCAGCGTTTCAATCAGATAGCAGGCGCGCCTTACCGCACGCTATCGCCTCACCCATCCATACAAACTGATCATTAAAAACAATGCAATTAAAAAAATCATCGGCATAATCCAAGCCGCTGCAACATGTAGCGTGCTCATTAAAAACGTCATGATCACTGGCATGCTGCATGCTGCGAAACTCATCACGGCAGAGGCATTTGCTTTATCCTGACTTTGCTGCATCGACAGCGGTAAAGTGGAGCCGCTAATGATAGGATGGCCAATGCAAAAAAATCCCATGGGAATCAGCAGCGTCCATAATGAAACATAATGAAAAAGAAATAAAATCAATAAAACCAGCGAAGCGATTAATTCAATTAAAAAAGCTATTTTAAAGACAAAAAGTGGATTTAAGCGAGATAAACGCATAACAATTAAAGCACCAATGCAGGTGCCAATAAAGGGTGTTAAGCCCAAAATGCCGTAAACAGCAGGTTGTATTTGTAAAAGATGAATGCCGATAAAAGGACCTTCGGCACCAAACACGTAAACACACGCGCTTGACAAACCGGCAATGCAGGCATAGCCCAGTAATTTTTTATTTAAGAATTTATCCGCATAATTCGAAAAAATATTTTTTACCTGCATAGCCGCTAAATCTTTTTCGATGAGTGTTTCGGGCAGTAGGTAGGTTGGATAAAGCAATAATAATCCATAAAATAAGAGAAAATAAAAACAGGAGCGCCAACCCAGATATTGTACCAATATACCGCCAATCGCAGTGGCAACGCCCGGTACAATCGCAAATGCCAGCATTAATAACCCCGTGATTTTGCGGGCATCTTCTTCAAAATAAAAATCATTAATGATTGCAAAGCTTATCGAGAGACCTGCGCTTGATCCCGTTGCTTCTAAAAAACGGCCTGTAATTAATAATGAAAATGATTCTACTGGTGATGATAAAATACTAAATAAAGATCCCAACGTAGCAATTGCAATGCCAATATACAATGCACACTTTCTGCCATAACGATTTGCCAGTGGGCCATAAATTAATTGTCCAATGGCATAACCCAATAAAAAACTGGTAACAGCCAATTGAGTAGCGCCGATACTTTTTCCAAAAAACAGTGCAATTGTTGGTAATGCGGGCGACATGATAATTGCCCCCATCGTTGCAAACGCACTGAGTAGCATCAAAGAAATAATGTGGGGTACCTTGCTGTCGAGACGATACTTGCGTGCAGAATTTGTTTCCATACAAAAAACTTTTTTAGTTGCTACGTGTTTCTATCGTGACATGATTTATGGTGAAGTTACCATCGACTTCGAAGCAACAGGGGGGTCAGGAAGGACACTTTTCGGTTTTGGCGTATTTAACGCCAGGAAGGATAAACTGTTTAAGGCAGAGAAAAGACACCATGGTTTGGATTCAAGGGTATTTACGGGTTGCGCCGCTATTTTTTTGGTTACAGATGCAATTAACCTGGGATCACCCATTTGGATTAATAATTCTTTCAATTCAGTGACGGTAACACATTCTTTTGCAGAGACAACTTCGACAAACTGTAAAAAATCATCAATCGTCATTGTATTCGCATTTTTAGCGCTATTTTCAGCGAGAATTTTTGCAGCAGCGGTTGCCATAATTAAAACGTGACGTCCACAATCCAAGTCATTTAAAAAATCTTGCACGCCGACAGAGCGATGTGTTGATGTATTAAAAAGATTGATGCGCGAATCAAAAATCCGAACATCGGTGGATTCTTCTTCAGACGCATCCGATAAATCAGAATCAGATGATTTTTTAGGCAAATCATTTTCACTTTTGATTTGCAAAACAATATGTTTTGATTTTGCAATAAAGGTACTTAATCTGCCCGCTACGATCCGAGGAATAACATGTTCAATACGTGTTGTATTTCTATCTAACCCTAGGCCAAGTATGATTCTCTGTGTTACGTTTTCGAGTAATTCATTTGAACGTCTATCCGTCTCTTTATCAAATGCTTCAACGGGTGTGTGCCGAATAATTAAACGGTTATTTGCGCTATCAAAAAAATAGGCTGTTTCTGCCAGTGCTTCATCCACTTTGTTTGCGTCTTTACGATTGGCCATATGCCAGTCATTGAGCGGGTGTGTAGGATCAGTTTGAATGAATGCAGGTGTTAATGCAGACATTCTTCGCATTGCAAAATCAAAATCAGTTTCAGCTGCGTGTTGTGTAATAAAATCAAATGCAGAACGAAATTGGTTCAGTCCAGGTAATGTGATTATGATGCTGTTTGAAATTTTGATAATGTCCGACTGAGTGAGTTGAACAGTTCTGATGGCCACACAGTCATCTGTATCTGAAAAGCTGTCTTCAGATACGCCTACGTCTGCTACGCTACCCTCTGTTGCAGCATGATTGTCATTGGAAACATCCACAAAACTATCTTTCGATGTTTGAGCGACATCAGCAATGTCTGGTAATGACAATGGGAAAGCGGCGGTCATAACCGTTCTTCCTGCAGCAATCATTTCACTGCGACTCAGTGGTTTGCGGGTGTCTGTCGCTCTGCTCATTAGATAGATTCCTCAATATACTGCTTTAAGTTTTGATAAAATTACGTGTTTTGTAGTGTTAATGCAAGGTTTGGATAGTGGTATGACGACATTTTGAAACGAAACTATTGCTGATGCAGGAATTTTTTCTGAATCACTGTATTGCGAAAATGGTTGTAGGGTGGTATCTTTTCCCGTTCATTTTGCAGGCATGTAGCTCAGTTGGTAGAGCACCACCTCGACAAGGTGGGGGTCGCTGGTTCGAGCCCAGTCGTGCCTATGTTAGTTGTCAGGTATCTGTTATTGGTGTGAGTGTCAGAGGCTTGGTTTAATTTTACTCACACTGACACCTCACTGATACTCTACCGGATAGTTTATGATTCACATCACGTTGCCAGACGGATCTAAAAAAGAATTTGGTCAGTCAGTCACAGCCCTTCAAGTGGCCGAATCTATCAGTCCCAATTTAGCGAAAGCCACCGTTGCTGCTCTCGTAGATGACAAATTGGTTGATGCAACATTACTCATCGAAAAAGATGCCACATTAAAATTAATTACGGATCGCGATGATACGGCATTGGAAGTGATTCGTCATTCCTCAGCACACTTATTGGCGCATGCTGTTAAAACTTTATTTCCCACCGCACAGGTGACGATTGGTCCGGTGATTGAAGATGGCTTTTATTATGATTTTGCTTTTCGTTCTTTTACTCCGGACGATTTAGAAAAAATCGAAGCAAAAATGGCGGAATTGGCGAAAGCAAATTTCCCGGTGACGCGCAAAATAATTTCACGTGATGATGCAATTCAATTATTTGAATCAATGGGTGAACACTATAAAGTACAGATTATTCGCGATATTCCTGCAACCGAAATGTTGACGATTTACGAGCAAGATAATTTTGTCGATTTGTGTCGGGGTCCGCATGTGCCGCGTACTGGCTTATTAAAAGCATTTAAATTAACAAAGTTGGCGGGTGCTTACTGGCGCGGTGATTCTGACAATGAAATGTTGCAACGCGTTTACGGTACGGCGTGGCAAGATCAAAAAAAATTAAAAGAATATTTAGATCGTATTGAAGAGGCAAAGAAACGCGATCACCGTGAAATTGCGAAGAAAATGGATTTATTTCATTTGCAGCAAGAAGCGCCGGGGATGATTTTTTGGCATCCCAACGGTTGGACAATGATTAATGTGATGCGTGATTATATTCGCAACGTATTGCGTAAAAGTGGTTATCAAGAAATTAATACACCGCAATTGGTTGATGTGAGTTTGTGGGAACAATCAGGCCACATGGCAAAGTTTGATGCGGGCATTTTTATCTCTGAATCCGAAAATCGAAAATATGCGGTGAAGCCAATGAGCTGTCCCTGTCATATTCAAGTCTTTAATCAAGGCATTAAAAGTTATCGTGATTTACCGATTCGTTATGCTGAATTTGGTTGTTGCCATCGTAATGAACCCTCGGGCACTTTGCATGGCATCATGCGCGTGCGCGCGATGGTGCAGGATGACGGCCATATTTTTTGCACCGAAGATCAAATTCAAAAAGAAGTTTCTGCATTTATCGATCAATTACATGTGGTTTATAAAGAGTTTGGATTCACCGATATCCATTACAAATTAGCAACCCGTCCCGAAAAACGTGTCGGTAGTGAGGCTGCGTGGGATAAAGCGGAAAGTGCATTAGCTGAAGCATTAAATCATAGCGATTTAAAATTTGATTATTTGCCCGGTGAAGGTGCATTTTATGGTCCCAAAATCGAATTCCATTTGCGCGATTGTTTAGGTCGCATGTGGCAATGCGGCACGATTCAAGCGGATTTTGCATTACCAGAACGTTTAGACGCCAATTACATTGATGAAAAGGGCGAGAAAAAAACGCCTGTCATGTTGCACCGTGCTATTTTAGGTTCATTTGAGCGTTTTTTAGGGATTCTAATAGAACATCATGCGGGCCATTTTCCATTGTGGTTGGCGCCAGTACAAATGGTTGTAATGAACATTACTGACCGTCAATCAGAATATGTGGACAAGATCGCGAAAAAACTACAAAATGTCGGGTTTCGAGTGATCGCAGACTTGAGAAATGAGAAGGTTGGCTTTAAAATCCGCGAGCATACGATTGCAAGAGTGCCCTATCAGCTAGTGGTCGGTGATCGTGAAGTAGAAACTGACTCAGTTTCAGTACGGAGAATGGGAAGCGATCAATCGGAAACGATGACGGTTGATGCGTTTATAGAGCGATCAGAGGCTGAGCGAAGCGGTTCAGAAGCCCATGCGATAGCGTGAACGTAAAATTTACCAGGAGATTTAAACATCAGAGCAAGTAAAAATACACGTGTGAACGATCATATTCGTGTGCCACGTGTGCGATTGATTGATAAGGATGGAGAGCAAGTTGGTATCGTGAGCATTGAAGAAGCGCTCACGCAAGCCAGACTCGTGTTACTGGATCTCGTTGAAATTTCGCCGAATGTTGATCCGCCAGTTTGTCGGATTATGGATTATGGCAAATATGTGTTCGATCAAAGTAAAAGACGAACCAGCCAAAAAAAGAATCAAAAACAAGTTCAGGTGAAGGAAGTTAAATTCAGACCTGTGACGGATATTGGTGACTTTCGCATTAAAATGCGTAAAATTGCTGAGTTTTTAGAACGTGGTGATCGCGTCAAAATCAGTTTGCGTTTTCGGGGTCGTGAAGTACAACACCAACAGTTGGGTGTTGAGTTTTTAGATCGTGTGAAAGCGGCTTTGCCAGAAGGTTCGGTTATCGAACAAGAGGCAAAAATGGAAGGACGCCAAATAACGATGTTGGTTGCTGCAGGTAAGAAGTGAGCGGTGCACAACACTTGAGCAGAGCTTAAAGAAGCCGAGCGATAGCGAATGCGAAAGATTGTAGACACACTGCACTCAACGCATTTACGAAGTAAATTATTATTTATTTTATCAGGAAAACAACATGCCAAAAATGAAAACAAACAGTGGTGCTAAAAAACGTATTAAGCGTCGTGGTGATGGTACGTTGAAAGTACACAGAGCAACCCGCCGACATTTATTAACGAAAAAATCACCGAAAGTAAAACGTCAATCACGTGGTACCGCAACATTGCGTTCATGCGAAATGAATAATGCATTACGTATGTTGTGTGATAAGTAGAGGCTTCGCTCTGCGAAGGCGAAAGTAGTACAACCCGCACCCAGCGATGTTTCAATGGTGGAACATTTGTGACAGTGCTTAGGGCCCTCGCATAAATAACCTGTGCAACTGGAATCTCAATATGACGATAAATTTAAACGTTCTTCACTCGAAAAAGCTTGAAATACTGCGAGTATTCCTGCGCATTTTCTCGATCAGAACGTTTAAATTTAATACGTCATCTTGAGCCCCACTTGCACAGGTTATTTATGCGAGGGCCCTTAGTAAAAGTGGAGTAGTAAAATGGGTAGAGTAAAACGTGGCGTAACAGCAAAAGCGCGTCATAAAAAGATTTTAAAAATGGCAAAAGGCTATTACGGTGCACGCAGTCGTGTTTTCCGTGTAGCGAAACAAGCGGTTATCAAAGCATTGCAATATGCTTACCGCGATCGTCGTCAACGGAAGCGTGAATTCCGTGCATTGTGGATAGCGCGTATCAACGCAGCAGCAAGATTACACGGCCTTTCTTATAGCCGTTTTATGAATGGTTTGAAAAAAGCGAATATTGCTTTAGATAGAAAAGTATTAGCTGATTTGGCTGTGCATGACAAAGTAGGCTTTGCGAAATTAGCACAACAAGCAGCGAGCGCGTTGTAAAATCGTGACTTGACAGGGAAGCACACGCGCAAGCGAGTGATATTTGCATACTAGTCATTTATATTTTTTAAACCCAACCTGCAAACTTTGTACGTTGGGTTTTTTTTTATGAGGAATTCCCATGCAAAATGAATTAAATGCCATTGTGAATCACGCGAAAGATTTGATTTTAGCGAGTAAAGAAGTAGCGGAAATTCAGGAATTGCGCGTTAAGTATTTAGGCAAAAAAAGCCAGCTCACCGATTTAATGAAACAGCTCGGACAATTAGATCCTGCTGAACGACCGAAAGCGGGTCAATGGATTAATGACGCAAAACAACAATTACAAACCTGGTTAACAGAGCAAGAAAATACCTTAAAAAATGCAGAATTGAATGCGCGTTTATCCTCTGAAACAATCGACATTACTTTATCAGGACGCGGAAAATCCGTCGGCAGTTTGCATCCGGTAACGCGTGTGCGTCAACGCGTGGTGGAATTGTTTTCGCAAATGGGTTTTACGGTTGCAGAAGGGCCAGAAATTGAAGACGAGCATCACAATTTTTCTGCGCTGAATTTTGTGGATCATCATCCTGCCAAAGAATCGCAAGATACCTTTTACTTTCCCGATGGACGGCTGTTACGAACGCATACATCACCCGTACAAATTCGCGTGATGAAAAATAAAAAACCACCGATTCGCGTGATTACGCCGGGTCGTGTTTATCGCCGAGATTCTGACGTAACACACACACCTATGTTTCATCAACTCGAAGGTTTGGTTGTCGATGAGCAGTGTAATTTTTCGCATTTAAAGGGGCTGTTGCAAAATTTTTTAAATGCATTTTTTGAAAAAGAAATTCCACTTCGTTTTCGTCCTGGTTATTTCCCCTTTACAGAACCTTCTGCGGAAGTGGATATTGCTTGGGGTGACCGCTGGCTCGAGGTGCTGGGGTGTGGCATGGTGCATCCGAATGTATTGAATAATGTCGGCATTGATTCAGAAAAATATACTGCTTTTGCATTTGGTATTGGCTTAGATCGTTTAGCGATGTTGCGGTACGGTATTAATGATTTGCGTATGATGTTTGAGAATGATGTGCGGTTTTTAGAACAGTTTTAAGAAATTATCACTGATTTAGTGAATGAATACAGAAGCGTTGGCGAAAGCCTACGCGAAAAATCGTGCCTCATGAAGGGGCAGCGCAGTAACCCTTCGCACCAGCTAACGCTGGTGCTTCTGTATTCATTCAATAGAAAGCGATACGGTATTGCTCATCCGCAATATTTTAAATGCGGTACTCTGTAACAGATAACGGATAACGGATAACTTATATGAAATTCAGTGAACAATGGTTGCGTCAATTTGTAAATCCTGCATTAACCATTCAGGCATTAACCGATCAAATGACGATGATTGGATTGTCGATCGAATCTTTTGCAAGGGTTGCAGGTGTGTTTTCGGGTGTTGTGATTGGCGAAGTGTTATCCACGCAGCAACATCCGAATGCTGATAAATTAACGTGTTGTATTGTGAATGTGGGCGCTGAAAAACCATTAGAAATCGTCTGTGGTGCACAGAATGTGCGCGCAGGATTGAAAGTCGCTGTGGCAACCGTAGGCGCTGTTTTACCGGGCGATTTTAAAATAAAAGAAGCCAAATTACGGGGTGAATTATCGCAAGGCATGTTGTGTTCTGCCAAAGAATTGCAGTTGCAGTTAGGACAATCACTTCAAGAAGGCATCATTGAATTACCTCTTGATGCACCGATAGGCGATGACTTTAATGCTTATTTTAAAGCAAATGATCACATCATTGATGTTGAGATTACGCCGAATCGCGGTGATTGTTTAAGTCTTCGTGGTGTTGCGCGTGATATGGCTGCCGCAAATGCTATGAGTGTGAGTGTGAGTGAGCGCGAGCGCGTAAAAGCCTCCTTGAAAAACCCTTTGCCGATTTCAGTGTTATCACCATCTGATTGTCCGCGCTATGTCGGTCGCGTTATTCGTAACGTGAATAATACGCTGGAAACACCGTCATTTATGCAACACGCTTTGCAGCGTGCAGGCGTTCGATTAATTAATCCGGTTGTCGATGTATGTAATTATGTTATGTTGGAATTGGGACAGCCCATGCATGCATTTAATGTATCGACATTAAAAAATAAAATCGTCGTTCGCCGCGCGAATAAAAATGAGACGATTAAATTATTAGATGAAAAAACAATTACGTTAACATCAGACGATTTGGTGATTGCTGATGAAACAAAAGTGCATGCATTGGCCGGTATTATGGGTGGATTGGATTCGAGTGTTTCAGCCAACACAAAAGATATTTTTTTAGAAGCTGCATTTTTTGAGCCCAAAACCATTTGTTTCAGTAAACGTCGACACAATACAAACAGCGATTCATCGTATCGTTTTGAACGGGGCGTTGATTTTAATGTGCCAGTGGAAGCAATTGAACGTGCAACACAATTAATCACCGAAACGTTAGGTGGCATCGTTGCTGAATTAATTGAAATTGTTTCAACGGAACATTTACCCAAGCGCGAAAAAATCACTTTAAATCGTGATCAAATTCATCGCATTTTAGGAATTACCGTTTCTGACGAACACGTTGAAAGCATATTAAAATCGCTGGGAATGTCGGTGAATAAACACGCATCGGGCTGGGAAGTTATTCCACCCAGCTTTCGTTTTGACATGAGTTTGCCGATCGATCTCATTGAAGAATTAGCGCGCATGACAGGTTACAACGCGATTCCTGCGCAGATGATGGTGGCGCCGTTAACGATGCATGCACAAACAGAAGCAGTATTGAGTGATAAACAGATTCGCCAATTTTTTGTTGATCGTGACTATGCTGAGGCGATGACTTACAGTTTTATTGAACCGAGCGTACACCATTTATTTTCGCCTAATAGTGAAACCATTACTTTGAAAAATCCGTTGTCACAGGACATGTCAGTGATGCGTGCCAGTATTTGGCCAGGTTTGTTGCAAGCGTTACAAATGAATTTGCGCCATCAGCGTCCGCGTGTGCGTTTGTTTGAAATGGGATTGTGTTTTGAATCAGACGCACAACCTGCCAAATTAAGTATGGCAATTACCGGCAGCGTGGTGTCTGAACACTGGAATGAAAAAGAAAAATCGGTCGATTTTTACGATTTAAAATCGGATGTCGATGCATTATTGGCGCTATCGAAAAATGCAAATTATGTCTGGAAATCAGAAATAAATTCTGCGCTGCATCCGGGGCGTTCAAGTGCGTTGTATCGTGATAATAAAATCATCGGTTGGTTAGGTGAGGTGCATCCTGAAATTTTAAATCATTTTGAGATTCGTCAACCTGTGATCGTGTGTGAATTGGATTTAAAGTTGATTCAAGCGTCTAAGCCCCTCTGTTATGAGGCTTTTTCGAAATTTCCAATGGTGCGTCGTGATTTGGCCCTTGTGTTGCAAGAATCTATTCAGGCGGATTTGGTGCTCAACACGATCATGCAACAGGCGGGTGAACAACTTAAAGAAGCACATATTTTTGATGTTTATCAAGGGCCAGGCATAGAAACGGGTAAAAAAAGTATCGCGTTAGGCTTGACCTTTCAGGATGCTTCGCGCACTCTAAGAGATGAGGAAATAAATGCAATTATTCATGGTGTTGTGACCGCGCTAACGCGGGAACTGGGAGCAACCTTGAGGGCATGACAATGAGCGCACTCACTAAAGCAGATTTAGCCGAGTATTTGTTTAGTACATTAGGCTTGAATAAACGCGAAGCGAAAGAGTTGGTCGAATATTTTTTCGAAGAAATTCGAACGGCATTGGAGAAGGGAGAATCCGTTAAGTTGTCTGGATTCGGCAATTTTAATTTACGCGATAAAAATCAGAGACCTGGTCGTAATCCAAAAACAGGTGAAGAAATTCCGATTACCGCGCGACGTGTTGTTACGTTTAGAGCGGGCCATAAATTAAAATCCAGGGTGGAGAATTATGTCGGATCACAAGGAAAAGATGGAAAGGAAGACGGACACGCGTGATACGGATTTATCACCGATTCCCGATAAACTTTATTTTTCCATTGGCGAAGTGGGCGAGTTGTGCCAATTAAAGCCCCATGTGTTGCGCTATTGGGAACAAGAGTTTCCACAATTAAGTCCTTCGAAGCGTCGTGGCAATCGCCGCTACTATCAACGGAAAGATGTCCTGCTTGTTCGTCAAATTAAAAGTTTGTTGTATGGTAAGGGATACACCATCGAAGGTGCGCGCTTGCAATTAATGGGTGATGAGAGTGTTTCATTGCAGAAAATGCAGCGTTCGCATGCTATGTTGCAATCTGCTGTTTCGCAACTTGAAAAAGTGGTGGATGAATTGGAGGTGGTGTGAAAGGGGAGTTATCAGGGATCAGTTATCGGGGATCAGTGTCAGAGGTGCAGTTTAGAAAATTGGTATTTTTAGAATGGTAATACGTTGGCGAGAAATAGGTCCCTAAAGTAAATCACGGTTTTTTGATCCCTGATAACAGATCACCCATAACAACACAGGGCCGGCTCATTGTGCGAAAATCCTTGTTAGTAGGAATGGAAGCGAGAGCGCCAGCGACCGCAATACCTGCATGGAACGTTGCATCGTTCCACGCGTATATTGCAGGCGCTATCGCTTGTGCTTCCATCACTGCTAAGAAAATACGTAGTGCAGCCAAATGATAATGAGCCGGCCCTGAATAACAACAACTGTTCCCTTGTTATTTTTCCTTCTCTCCAGTAATCTTGTTTTTCGAAAAAACGGGGCATAGCGCAGCCTGGTAGCGCACTTGCATGGGGTGCAAGGGGTCGCAGGTTCAAATCCTGCTGTCCCGATTTTTTAAATTACTTTTTAATGTTTTACTTAAAAAGGACAGGGCAGTATCCTCATAATTTCAGGAGAAAATGATGAGCGCAAGAGGAGATCAGTTTCTCTTTGAAATTGCTGCTGCAGCAAAATACTTTTCTGTATGGGTTTGTGAAAATGCAAACCGTTCGGTTTTAGCAACAGCAATAAACACGGCTGTCGCTGAATATGAAAGACAGCGCACTGATCGAGTCCATACCCTTGGTGTTCCCGTTTTTAACTCACCCTCATTACCGGCTGGTGAGGCTCCAGTGGAACCTACACCGCCGGTTCTCGTTCAGGAACAGGACACTGCGGCATTATCTGTGGCTAGAGTTACTGAAACAGTCTCCCATGCTGTTACTACTGCAGCATCAACTGCGCTTAATTATGTCCGTTTCTTTGGAGCTGTGGTGGCGGATAAGTGGTTGTCCAATAGCGCCGATAAGTTTAAGGAAAAATTTCCTGTGGTTGAGCTCCTTAATGCGCAGCTGGCTTTCATGTATGTTGGGCAACTATCAAATGGTTGGGCCCCTGAGAATCATGGCGGTATTGGTCGCGCTTCTTTGAGTACACTGATTCTTGTCGGTGTGCTGGATGAATTTGTAAAGCTCCGTGCGTCAGATGTTCCTTTGGCTGTGGGACGTGATGGAAGCGATGAAGATGATGATGTGATAGATGTGGACTGGGTACAGAATGTCAAAACGGGTGCAGATCATGATTTACCTAAATTAGATCGATTTTTGTCTTGTTACCGTTCTAAAGAAGGCATTAATCCCTTGGTATTGCCTGAACAAGCAAAACAGATTTTTGTGGCGTTTGCAGCAACCGAATCTGCTGCGAAATTATCGGTGAACCTTGCTGCTTATTTAGAGCAACAATTGAGAGCAGCTAAACCATCTGCGCGGATGTGAACTCACAATTACTCATTGTCCTCTGTATTTTTTGATGTTACCTTTGGCGCAAAAATAATTTGATGTGAAAATAGTCTATGGATCACGCACTGTTGGATATTTTAGTGTGCCCTTTATGCAAGGGAAAATTATTATACGATCACATGAGTCAAGAATTGATTTGCCGTTTTGATAAATTAGCATATCCCATTCGAAATCATGTGCCGGTCATGCTGCCTAATGAGGCACGCGAATTATCAATCGAGGAAAAATAACCCATGGATTTTCATGTCATCATCCCCGCGCGCTTGGATTCAACGCGTTTACCTGGAAAAGTATTGTTAGATATTGCTGGAAAACCCATGATTCAGCACGTGTATGAACGTGCGAAGGAATCAGGGGCGTCACACGTCGTGATTGCAACTGATAATGACAAAATAGCGCAAGTCGCCGAAGATTTGGGTGCGCATGTGTGTATGACTGCCAGCACGCACCAATCGGGCACAGAACGATTGTCAGAAGCGGTTGCGAATTTGGGGTTTGAAGAAGACGAAATTATTGTGGGGTTGCAAGCGGATACCCCTTTCATGCCACCCAAATTAATTTTACAGCTCGCTGAAAATTTAAATGAACAAAGTCATGTGAAGGTGGCAACGTTGGCAACGAAATTAAAAAAAGCGGACGATTTATTCAATCCGAATGTGGTGAAAGTGATTTTAAACCATCGCAATTATGCAATGTTTTTTTCCCGCGCACCCATTCCTTGGGAGCGCGATCGTTTTGCTACCTTAAAGCCAGATGAAATGGAAAAATTAAAGCTGGCGGATTGTTATTATCGTCATATTGGGATATATGCTTACCGTGCTGGATTCCTTGAAACCTATATGAATTGGCCGCCTTCCCTGATGGAAAGATTGGAATCACTCGAGCAATTGCGTATCCTATGGAATGGGTTTAAAATCCATGTAGGAATTACGGACATTGCAGTACCTGCCGGAGTAGATACCCAGGCGGACTTAGACCGGGTACTTCAAAAATGATTTAAACAGCAAATTTTTTTGCAAAGGATGGCAGGACCATCCTTTTTTTTACCCAAAATTTAATAGTGAGGTGTGTATGAGTCGTCCTGATCAAGTAGTTGTTCAC
>Ga0155584_1043_pt1 | contig 33172 bp, 27 predicted proteins | sample RifCSPhighO2_12_FD_107241 | JGI IMG/M metagenome (GOLD analysis project Ga0155584, IMG submission 107241) | Gammaproteobacteria bacterium RIFCSPHIGHO2_12_FULL_40_19
GCGGTCGCTATCGCTCTCGCTTCCATCACTACTAACAAAGATTTTAATGAGGCTGCCCTGGATTTCGTACCTGTCCCTATTGTCGACTTTTTAATTTCTATGTTAGAATCCCCTCCTATGAAAAATAACACACTAGCACTCGCAACCAGCGCATTATCCGTCGGCAGTTTAGGTGCTTATATCCATTGGGTTAATCAAGTTCCGCTCTTGACTGAAACGGAAGAGCAAACGCTCGCAACGCGCTTACAAAAAATGAATGACCTAGAAGCGGCGCGTCAGCTTGTCCTATCACATCTACGCTTCGTCGTAAAAATTGCACGTACCTATGCCGGCTATGGCTTGCAACAAGCGGATTTAATCCAAGAAGGCAATATTGGTTTGATGAAAGCGGTCAAACGATTTGACCCAACCATCGGTGTACGTTTGGTATCCTTCGCAGTTCATTGGATTCGTGCGGAAATGCACGAATATATCATCCGCAATTGGCGTATTGTGAAAATTGCGACGACCAAAGCACAACGCAAGTTATTTTTTAATTTGCGAAAAGCTTCCAAACAACGCGGTTGGTTTACAGATTCTGAGGTAGCTGCCGTTGCAGAAGAATTGAAAGTCAGTCATCAAGACGTTCGCCAAATGGAAATGCGAATGAATAATTGTGATCAATCGTTAGAATTTTCTGATGAAGACGATGATCAAGGTCTCAGTTGGCAAGCGCCCATTAATTATCTCGAGGACAAAAGCGCCAATCCTGAAAACAGTCTTCTATCAACCGACTTCGAAGATCAGCAAAACGTTCTACTCCACCGTGTCATTCAATCGTTGGATGACCGCAGCCAAACAATCATACAAAAACGTTGGTTAAATGAGGAAAAATCCACCTTACAAGAGTTGGCGGAGACGTTTGGTGTTTCGTTAGAGCGAATTCGCCAACTTGAAAAAAATGCGTTGCAAAAAATGCGTATCGCCATGACTGAGTAGTAAATTTCAATTGACCTCACCACTTTGTACTCAAATCACTCCTAAAAATCACTTATTATTATCCACAAAATAATGCTCTACAACCAATTGATTTATGTGGGTTTTTAAACCTTATCCACACATTAACAACCTCTCACATAATCATTAATTAAAATAAAAATGTCCTATTACTACTTGATATAAAATGAAAATCACCGATTGAACTTATAGAATGAAGCCGCTATAGTTACGTTCTATTGATTCACTTGTATAAGGAAAAACCCGTGAAAAAAACTATTCGTATTGCATTGTTCTCTACTGTGGTGGCTATTGGATTGTCTAGCCTTGCTTTTGCGCAAGATACCAAACCAGCGACACCCGAAACAACACCTGCTACCACCGCGGCACCTGCTACAACGCCCGCTACTGTGGCGCCTACAACAACACCTGCTGCAAACACACCAGCACGACCTGAAACGACTTCGTTTACACCTACTCAAGTCGATCAATTGCATACCATCATTCGTGATTACCTCGTACAAAATCCACAAGTGTTAGTCGAAGCATCACAAGCGTTGCAAGCACAGCAAGAAAAACAAATTCAATCAACAGCAATCTCGGCGATTGAACAAAATAAAAATGCCTTATTCAATGATGCATCGTCACCCACCATAGGCGATAAAAATGCCCCTGTGACTTTGGTTGAATTTTTTGACTACCAATGTGGTCACTGCCGGGCGATGGCACCTGCGATCGAGAAACTGGTTTCTGAAGACAAAAAGCTACATGTGATCTTCAAAGAGTTGCCCATCTTTGGTGGCGTATCTGATTTTTCTGCCAAAGTCGCTTTGGCTGCCGCAATGCAGCCTGGAAAATACTATGCATTTCATAACGCATTGCTGACAAGCACTGGTCCTTTGTCAAAAGAAAGCATCTTGGCGATAGCTAAAAAAACGGGCTTGAATATCGAAAAATTGAAAACAGATATGGATTTGCCGACTATTCAAAAGCAACTCCGCGACAACGTTCAATTAGCCCAAGCGTTGAAAGTGATGGGAACACCCACTTTTGTTGTTGCTAACCAAACGCAAACGAAGTTTTCTTACATCCCTGGTGCAACCTCGTTAGCCGATTTGCAAGCACGGATTAAATCTGTAGAGTAAATTTGAACTACCCGAGACGCGACTTTTCCATTGGAATAAGTCGCGTTTCAATTTAGAGTCGTTGTATGCAAATCCCGAAAAAAGTCCTCACCTTCCAAGAAATTATTTTTCAGTTGCAACAATTCTGGAGCAACCAAGGTTGTGTGATTATTCAGCCCCTTGATCTTGAAGTGGGCGCGGGTACTTTTCATCCCAGTACCTTTTTACGTGCGATTGGACCAGAACCTTGGAACGCAGCGTTTGTTCAACCGTCACGACGTCCGACGGATGGTCGCTATGGTGAAAATCCTAATCGCGGTCAACATTATTATCAATTTCAAGTGATGTTAAAACCATCGCCCGACAATATTCAAACACTTTATTTGGATTCATTGCGCACATTGGGAATCGACCCGCTATTACATGATATTCGTTTTGTAGAAGACAACTGGGAATCACCAACGCTCGGTGCTTGGGGTTTGGGTTGGGAAGTGTGGCAAGACGGTATGGAAATCACACAATTTACGTACTTCCAACAAATTGGTGGTTTACCTTGTAATCCTGTCACAGGTGAAATTACCTATGGCTTAGAACGTCTCGCCATGTTTCTGCAAGGCAAAGATAATATGTTCGATTTAATTTGGACAGAAGGTCCACAAGGTGCTGTCACCTACGGCAATGTCTTTCATCAAAATGAAGTAGAAATGTCTGCTTTTAATTTTGAACATGCGGACACGAAAAAATTATTTGAATTATTTGATTTTTATGAAAATGAAGCAAGCCGCTTTATCGAATTACAATTGCCTTTGGTTGCCTATGAAATGGTTTTAAAAGCGTCGCACACATTTAATTTGTTAGACGCGAGACAAGCGATTTCCGTATCAGAAAGACAACGATTTATTTTACGTGTTCGAAAGTTAAGTTTTGGTGTTGCTCATGCGTATTATGCAGCACGTGAAAAATTAGGTTTCCCATTAATACAGAAGCCGAGCGTCAGTGTAGGCGAAAAATAATATGATAGATAAACAAGATTTTCTTCTTGAAATGGGTTGTGAAGAAATACCCGCACACGCACAACGGTCTTTGTCATTGGCGTTACGTGATCAATTTGCACAAGCGTTGGCAGATAATAAATTACAGTTTGACAATATTAAAAGTTTTTCGACGCCGCGTCGTTTAGCCATTCTAATTCATGGATTAGAAACAAAACAAGCACCTCAAGCCATCGAAAGACAAGGTCCTGCATTACAAGAAGCCTATGATAAAAATGGTACGCCCACTTTAATTTGTCTTGGATTTGCAAAATCCTGTGGTGTTTCGGTTGATCAACTGACTGTCAAAGAAACACCGAAAGGTAAACGTCTTATTTGCATCTGTGAAAAATCAGGATCGGAAACAAAAACATTATTACCTGAAATCGTTTCAAAAATTGCAACCAAATTACCGATCTCAAAACCGATGCGTTGGGGAAATCGCACCCACTCTTTTATTCGTCCTGTTCATTGGGTTGTGATGTTATTTGGTGAGGAATTAATTGCGACAGAGATTTTGGGTGTTAAAACAACACGAGAAACACACGGTCATCGATTTCATCATCCCAAATCGATTCGCATATCAAAACCCAGTGAATATAATGTATTACTCTATTCCCAAGGTTTTGTGATCGCTGATTTTGAAACGCGCAGAAATTTAATTCGCAAATCGATTTTGTCTGCGGTAGATGTCAATCAAAAAGTGGTTATTGATGAAAGTCTTTTGGATGAAGTAACTGGTTTGGTGGAATGGCCGATCGTTTTAAAAGGTTTTTTCGATAAACGGTTTTTAGCAGTTCCCAAAGAAGTCTTAATCACCGCAATGAAAACACACCAAAAATGTTTTCCGATTGTTGATACCAACAATCAAATTCTGCCTTTATTTATTTTAGTCAGTAATATTGCCAGCAAAAATCCGGATGTTGTCATTAAAGGCAATGAACGTGTGATTCGTGCACGATTATCGGATGCAGAATTTTTCTATCAACAAGATCTGAAGCACACCTTACTGAACAGATTATCCAGGCTGGATCATGTCGTTTTTCAAGATCAATTGGGTAGTTTGGGTGATAAAACACAACGGTTAATAAAGCTAACAGCTTACATCGCCAAAAAAATGGGACTAGAAAATACGCCGGTTCAACGCGCAGCGATGTTATCTAAATGTGATTTAGTCACAGACATGGTGAGTGAATTTCCCAATCTACAAGGCACTATGGGCTACTATTACGCTTTGCATGATCAAGAATCAGAAATGTGTGCGATAGCGATTCGTGAACATTATTCCCCGAAATTTTCTGGCGATGAGTTACCCTCAAATTTAGTAGGTTGTTGCTTAGCGATTGCTGATCGCGTAGACACACTCATTGGTGTTTTGGGTATTGGAAAAATGCCAACGGGTGACAAAGATCCGTACGCATTACGACGTGCTGCACAGGGCATTCTGCGTATTTTAATTGAGAAAAAAATCGATATTGATTTCCTGGATTTATTAACGGCTTCAAAAAAACTGTATTCGGTGTTATTAACAAACTCGAATGTGGTTAAAGAGACGTTTGATTTTGTGATGACACGATTAAAGTCATGGTATCTCGAACAAGGAATTGTGATTGAAACTTTTGAATCTGTTTTGGCTTGTGAACCGACCTCATTGATTGATTTTGATAGGCGATTAAAAGCAGTGATACAATTTCAAAAATTACCCGAAGCAACCAGCTTAGCAGCTGCCAATAAACGCGTGAGTAATATTTTAAAGAAACAAGAAACAACTGTTTTTAAAGCGACTAACAGCACTTTGTTTGAGTTTGAAGCAGAACACGCGCTAGCTAAAGCATTATCAGCACGGTCAGAAATCGTTGATGTGTTGTATAAGAATGCGGATTACGAAAAGGCATTAACAGAATTATCAACATTGAAAGAACCCATCGACGAATTTTTTAATTCTGTCATGATTATGGTGGACGATGAAAAGAAAAAACAAAATCGTCTTTCTTTGCTGGCTTCCATTCGCACATTATTGTCGAAAGTCGCTGACATCTCTCTATTGCCATCATGAGTAATTCTCGCGCTGTCGCAGCAATGATCATTAAAGAGGTCTGTTATTACAACGTCTCATTATCTGAAGCATTTTTAAATCCTGAATTAGGGCCTCATGATAATGATCGTGGCTTTATCAAAGAAATGTGTTTTGGGACGCTGCGTTTTTGGATTCAATTACAAGCCTTATTAAAAGATTTATTAGAAAAACCCATAAAATCGGAAGATAAAGATATCGAATGTCTTTTGTGTGTGGGTTTATATCAATTGTTGTATATGCATGTGCCTGAATACGCGCTCGTTAACGAAACAGTCACTGCAACGCGGGTGTTACAAAAATCATGGGCGTCACGCTTAGTGAATAAAATTTTGCGTATGGCCATTGATAAAAAAAGTAATGGTACATTAGCAACGCGTGGCATTACTGCAGAATATTCACATCCCAATTGGATTATCGAAAAAACGCAATTGGCTTGGCCCAATGATTGGAAAAACATTCTGGTTGCGAATAACCAAAAAGCGCCTTTATTTTTACGAGTGAATAAAACCAAAACGACGGTTGATATATTTGAAAAATTATTAACAGAAAATAATATTGTATTTGAACGCGTGGATCATTTATCGCACGCCGTGTTGTTGCCCAATCCTTTGCCTGTTGAAAAAATCCCTGGTTTTTATGAGGGTTTGTTTAGCGTTCAAGATGCGAGTGGGCAGAAAGTGGTTGAGTATTTAGATCTAAAATCAGATCACATTGTGTTAGATGCATGCGCTGCACCTGGCAGCAAAACAACACATATTTTAGAAACATGTTGTGATATTAAAAAATTAGTGGCTGTCGATATTTATAAAAGTCGCTTAGAAAAAATAGTGGATAACATAAAACGATTACAATTGCCGAGTAAAAACACCACTTTAATTGCCGCAGATGTTTGCGACATCGATGAATGGTGGGATGAGGAATTATTTGATCGGATATTGGTTGATGCACCTTGTTCTGCTGCAGGTGTTATTCGACGTCATCCTGATATTAAAATATTACGTAAAAAGGCAGATATTAAACAGTTAGCCCAGCAACAATTATCGATGCTTGAATCATTGTGGCCGCTATTACAAACCTCGGGAAAATTAATCTATACGACGTGTTCTATTTTTCCGGATGAGAATGAGCGGGTAGTTGAGGTGTTTTTAACGCTACACAATGATGCCAAAATAGTTCCAATTAATACTGATTGGGGTGTTAATTTAACGCACGGACAACAAGTATTAACGGGTGATAAAAATCGTGATGGGTTTTATTATGTGATTATTGAGAGGGTTTGAAACAGAGCCACGAATGAAGTTCGCGTAAGCGAACGTTAATGAGTGATGGTTTGAGCTCAATTTAACAGCCTTGTTTTTAATGCCTTCATCAAAATAAAATAGTGTTTAAGAATATTTTTCAATACCGTTTTATTATTAAAGGTAAACCATCACTCATTACGTTCGCTTACGCGAACTTCATTCGTGGCTCTTTTTCAGGATCAAACAGAACTTACTTCAACCGCACTGCCAACACATCACTCTTCGCCGCATGAATAACTGCATTTGCAGTTGATCCTAACAGCAATCCCACGCCATGACGACCATGACTACCAACGATAATTAAATCTGCTTTGATATTTTGAGCTTCATCAACAATGATGTGTTTTGCAGAACCCGATTTAACAATAATGTGCTCGGCAGCAACCTGTAAACTTTCTGCAATTTTCTTCAACGTCTCTTTTGCGCTCGCGAGAATTTCTTCTTCTACATCTAAACCACCCGGCATATTGTAAGCAGCACCAAAATTAGCAAAATGTTCAATACCATGAATGAGTGAAAGTTTAGCGTGAGACAGTGCTAATAATTCTTTGGTTTTTTCAATAATCAACTTGTCTGATTCAGGAATTAATTCCACTGCAAGTAAAATATGTTGGTAAGTTTTCATAGTCGTATCCATTTGGGTTTTGTGTACGTTCAACATAACCCTAGCTTACGAGTTTTTTTTTCAGAATGAAACGCACAACTGTGTGTATAAACCGGGTATATCTCCGTCACAAACCTGTGCTCAATTTTTTTGAAAAGTTATCCACAAAGATATCAACACGCTAACTGATGGTTTGTACCTGTGTGAAAATTTAACATAACCTATTGTTTTTATGTGGTAAAAAACACTTATCCACAGAATAGCGATTTACTAACTATAACTACTAATTTAAATATTTAAAATATAAATATAGATATTAGTGTTTCATTTTTGAGTGAAAAACGCTAAGGAACGTGCACGAAATAACTTTTACAACTGACGCCCGAGAGGGCGGTTAGATTTAAACGTTCTGATTGAAGAAATGCGAAGGAATACTGCATAAGTCTTTCGAGCATTTCTGAATGAAGAACGTTTAAAGATGACCGCCATATCGGGATGCCAGTTGTAAAAGTTATTTCGTGCACGTTCCTAAATCTAGGATCATGGCTCTGTTGAGTAAAACAAAACTAACACGTATGATTGTGCTCTATTTTCAACAGAGGATTTCCCTGTGCTAAAACGATGGTTGGTTATTATTTGCACTTTCTGTTTTTCCGGTATCGGCTTAGCTGAACCCCTTTGGCATTGTATTGCTAACAACCACAAAGGTGCTGTATGGAACCAGTATGGCAATACAGAGCGCAAATCACGGGGACTGGTGGAAAAAGAATGTATTTTGCATAATCATCACAAGACTTGTGCGATTGTTTGTTTCCCCCCTAGGGTTTATTGGCGCTGTATAGCACACGATATCGTGCCCACAAGTACGGAAAAAACGAAAACAACCCAAGGAAGCTGGTATTGGACATCGTTTAGCAAACAAATTGCAATAAATGGTGCACGCGATGCATGTCGTCACAATAGCCCTTATGGTGGGTGCAGTGTCGATGAAAACGCTTGTGCCTCTACTTGAACATAGACAAGAGATTAGGAGAAAAATAATGCGTCGTTTTTGGTTATACACTGAAACTATGATAGTTGCGTTGACTGTGTTGCTGTTGGTGGGTTGCACAGGTTCTCAATTCCTAAACAGCGTTTCAAATAGTTCAGTGGGTTCATCTGCAATTCCTAAACCCAATGGTGCAACACCCAACTGCCAAAATCAAACTTGGTGCCATAATGGATGGTGTTCAACCCATTGTGAAGCAACAATCAGCGGTAACTAATTCACAGTGAATAGCAATATGAAATTCTTATTTGTGTTAGGAACACGGCCTGAAGCAATTAAGTTATGTCCGCTGATTTTACATTTAAAAACACAAGCCCATGTAGAAGTGTGCACCACAGGTCAGCATAAAGAACTGATCACCCCGTTTTTAAAATTATTTAACGTAACACCTGATTATGATCTTGAACTGTTAAAACCCAATCAAACATTGAGTGATTTATCGGCTCGCTGTATTCAAGCAGTGACAACCGTGTATGAAAAAGTAAAACCAGATTGTGTGATTGTGCAGGGTGACACAACCACGTCAATGTGTGCTGCATTAGCCGCTTTTTATCAAAAAATTTCGGTTGCGCATGTTGAAGCGGGATTGCGAACATACGAATTATATTCCCCTTTTCCCGAAGAGTTGAATCGACAAATCACAGGGCGTATTGCGCACTATCACTTTGTGCCAACCGAACGCAATAAAAAAAATTTATTGGCAGAGGGGTGTGATCCCAAAAACATTTTTATGACAGGAAATACAGGTATTGATGCATTGAAATGGGTTTTACACAATCATCCCGTGCCTGTGAACACAATAGTAGATATTGATTTAACCCATAAAAAATTAATTTTGGTAACGGGTCATCGACGCGAACATTTTGGTTTGCCATTCAAACAACTGTGTTACGGCATAAGAAAAATTGCTGAGACATTTGATGATGTGGTGATTGTGTATCCCGTGCATTTAAATCCGAACGTTCAAAAACCCGTTCAAGAAATTTTAAGTGGTTGCGATAATATTAAATTAATAGCACCGTTGGAATACCCTGATTTTATTTCATTGATGGCAAAAGCCAGTTTGATTTTAACAGACAGCGGCGGTGTTCAAGAAGAAGCGCCGAGTTTAAATGTCCCTATTTTGGTGATGCGTGAAACAACAGAAAGACAAGAATCCGTTGAACAAGGATTTAGTTTTATCGTTGGAACCGATTCTGAAAAAATACTGGATTTTACAAAACGCTGTTTGTATGAAAAAGAGTTTTATCGACCCATTGGTGAAAATCCCTATGGCAATGGAAAAGCCGTTGAGAAAATCGCATCGATTTTACAATCAAAAATAAGTGAAACCCAAAAAGTGATGGTAGAAGTATGACGCGTGTGGCAGCTGCAATTGAAGTAAAAGATAAAGTCGTGAGTCCACGGTTTTTAAAAGCCATCAAAGATGTTTTTTTGGGTATTGGCTTGTGGCGAATATGGTTCATGCTGGGTTGGCAAGATATCCGCTTACGCTATCGCCGTTCCCATATTGGGCCTTTTTGGATTACGTTCAGCATGGCGTTGACCGTATACACACTGAGTATTTTATACAGCCATCTTTGGAAAATTTCATACCATGAATACATGTTGTATTTTGCCTGCGGATTATTGTCGTGGACGTTTATTGTTACGATTGTGACAGAAAGTACGAATGTGTTTTCAGATGCAAAAGGGTATTTATTACAAATACAAATTCCCTTTTCGGTTTTTGTGATGCGCATGTTAGTACGAAATTTTATCGTTTTTCTTCATAATTTTTTGGCAATTATCCCATTACTTGTTTTTTATCATACAGAATTAAATTGGCACACCTTATTAATTTTCCCTATTATTGCATTAATTTTTTTACCCGCCTTCACGTTTAGCATGTTGTTGGCAATGGTTGGTTTACGCTACAGAGATATCGGGCAATTTATTACAAACATAATGAATTTAATTTTCTTTTTTACGCCCATCATGTGGTTGCCGACCAACTTGCCGCAGCATTTACATTTTATTATTTATTATAATCCCATCGCCCAACTCATTGAGCTGATGCGCGCACCACTAATGGGGCAATTGCCTTCGGAACACGCGGTTGTAACAATGATAATGCTTTTTTTCGTGAGTCTTGTATTAATGCTGTGGTGCTTTTCTAAAGTCAGACATCGCATCGTGTTTTGGTTGTAGGAATTTTATGGCACAAATAAAATTAAATTCAGTTTCAATTGAGTTTCCTGTTTTTGGCTTGAGTGCACAATCACTGAAAAGACAATTATTGCGTGTGAGCACGGGTGGTGTTTTAGGAAAAACGGAAAAACAAGATTTAGTCACTATCAATGCATTAAAGAATGTCAGTTTTCAATTAAATCCCGGCGATCGTTTGGGATTGTTAGGTCACAATGGCGCAGGTAAAAGTACATTGCTACGTGTCATTTCAAAAATATATGAACCTACGAACGGTGAAATCAGTGTTCATGGAAAAGTATCTGCATTGTTAGATGTTGCGATGGGTATGGATAGTGAATCGACGGGATACGAAAACATCGTCATTCGCGGCATATTTCATGGATTATCACGTCGAGAAATAAAAAACAAACAGGATGAAATTGCTGAATTTACGGAACTCGGTGATTATCTGGCGATGCCTGTTCGAACATATTCAACTGGTATGATGTTACGTTTGGCGTTTGGTATTGCAACCAGTATTTTGCCTGAAATTTTGGTGTTGGATGAAGTGATTGGTGCGGGTGATGCGAGCTTTACCAAAAAAGCAGAAGAGCGTATTCGTGGCATGATTCAACATTCAAAAATCGTTGTTTTATCTTCACACGATCAAAGTGCCATTGAGAAAAATTGTAATTTACTGTTGTTACTGAACGCAGGTGAAGTGAAATATTTTGGCGCTGTTGATGAAGGTTTGAAGTTATATGAACAAGGGTTGGCGCGATAGTGAAAAAGCATATTCGAATTGCGTCCATTAATATTTTTAGCAAAGATGCCATCGGCAATTTTTGCTACGACCTTGCGGCGTTATTTCAAAAATCAGGATTTGCAGTGAGTTTATATGCGGATGCATATGATTTAGACGGACCCGTCAAACCATACGAGCTGCTTTTTTCGGATACGAGAGACGAAGATATTATTTTTTATCACCACTCAATCTATGATGCGCATATTGAGCGTATAACAAAAATCACCGCAAAAAAAATTGCTTATTTTCATGGAATCACACCCCCTGAATTTCTTGAAAAGTATCAACCTATCACCGCACAAGATTGTGAAAAAGGATTGCAACAATTACATTTTCTCAATCAATTTGATGCGCTGTGTGTGAATTCTCTGAGTACTGCTGAACAAATGAAAGAGTATACAACAAGGGCATTAACACCCACGATAATACCACCGATTGTTGCATCACGAGACACGTTAAAAAACATAAAAAAAACACACCAAACAATCACATCCCAACAGAAAACACTATTGAGTGTTGGTCGTGTGGTTCCGCACAAAAAAATGGAAGACATTATCAAGCTATTTGCGACATTTACACAAACTTTTCCTGAAGTCGATATTACCTTAAAAGTCGTTGGTACGTTTCCAGAAAATGAGTATCAAAAAGAAATTTTAGTATTGGTTTCACACTACAATCTCGTTGATAAAATCAGCTTTAAAGGATTTGTTACCGATGAAGAATTAATTGATGCCTACGTCACCGCACATTGTTATGTAATGATGAGCGAACACGAAGGTTTCGGTGTTCCTTTGTTGGAAGCATTAAAAGCGGAAGTGCCAATTCTAGCGTATCAAAAAAATAGTATTGGTGAAGTGTTGGGTGATGCCGGCTGTAAGGTGGCTACAAAAGATTTTGATCATATGGCCAATTTATTACATCAGATTTTATTTGATGACCACTATCGTCAAAAAATACAATTAGGACAGCGTAAGCGATTGAAAAAATTACTTTCATCCTGTCAAGATCATATTTTTTTAAAATTGATATCAGCGCATGTGGATAATTACGTATGATAAAAGGTTTAATTTCTTCTTACTTGCTTTATCCAATCGCAGAAAGAATGGAAAAACGAGATATTCGCAATAAATTGAAATCACTCTATCGTTATTATTCGCAACCTTTTTTATTTCGCGAAGCGATGATGAAAAAAACGATTTATAATCAAGTGGCGCACGCAAACCAAAAAGTGCCCTATTACCGCGATCTTTTTAAAACCGTCAAATTCAACCCAGAATCTTTATTGAAAGATATTCAATATTTAAATGAAGTCCCTTTTCTAGATAAAAATATTATTTTAGAACAAGGTGATCGTTTGTTGGTTGATGACTATGCGAAATATAAAGATCATCCTTGCAAAACAGGTGGTTCAACAGGTAAATCCGTAATTATCCATTATGATCAAGATGCCGCTGATTGGTCCGCAGCAACCACGCTCTATGCGAGAAATTCTTGTGGGAATAAACGTTATAAAAAAGAATTACATTTATCGTCTGAGTTGCCTGTTATTCGCACAGGAAAAGATAAATTCAGAGAAGATTTAAAATGTTTATCGATGAATCGGAAAAATGTGTTTTATAAAACATTTGATGATGAATCTATACATCGTTTATTGCGCGAAATTAAAAAATCCAAATCGCATTTGGTCCATGGACATCCCTCAACAATGTACACACTTGCGGTTGCTGCCAAAAAACAAAACGCACAAAAAAAATTATTTTCAGTTTTTGAATCGAGCGGAGAATACTTACCTGTCAAAAAAGCAGAGGCAATTCAAGAAACGTTTGATTGCAATATCATCAATCGGTATGGTTTGGCTGAAGCCGGTGTGATTGCGTATCAATTGGGTAAAAACACGGAAGAATTATTTTTGTTTGACCATATGGTTTTTGCAGAAAGTGTTTTGGATGAAATTGTTATTACCAATTTAAAAAATAATTTCATGCCTTTGTTGCGCTATAAAACAGGTGATTTGGGCGATGTGAAACGCACAGAGGGTGGTTATTATATTGATCATTTGCGTGGGCGTGTGCATGATTCTGTTACGATTAATGGGAAAGTGTATTTAACACATTACATACAAGATTTATTGGACCGATTTGGTGGTGTTTCCGATTTTCAAATTCTTGTGAAAGAAAATACACCCCCAGTGTTGCGTGTTGTAATGGATGAATATGGCAATAAAGAAAATTTAGAAAAAGAAGTGCGCGCCATTTTTCATGATTTACCCATAGAATATATTTCAATGCATGATTTGAAATTGGTGGGGCGGCGACATAAGTTTCGATATGTGGTGAGTGAATTGAGTTAACGACTTTGCAGAGTTCCAGGCATATATTGCAGGCGCTATCGCTTGTGCTTCCATCACTGCTAACGAAGTTTGATGTAAAACGAAGTGTGTTAAATGCGAGAGGAAGCGCGAGTGCAAACGACCGCAACCCATGAATGGAGCGTTGTGTGTTAAATGCAAAGAGAAGCGCGCGCGTTAGCAAGCGCGCCATGTAAATTGAAACGTTCTAGCGAGAACCAATGATTACATTAATACACAACCCACAAGATTCATTCGCAGCCGAAATCGTTTACAAAGCGCTCATACGTTCGTTTGCAAAAAATCAAGTGAGAAAAACAACATTTGATACTATTCAGACACAAGAATTAGGTGTTTATTTTCTCATTAACCCCAAAAACATTTCTCTTCAACAATTCCCCAAAAAATCAAAAATTATTCTCCTTGGAAAAATAGATGCTGACTTAGCAGTTGAATTGGACATTGAATTATCATCATCAGAGAAACCGCACGATTATTTTACAGAAAACGCCATTATTCATTTTCATTCAATCGATCAATTTCAATTTCCAATGACAGCACGTCCTTTTATCCGTTATGATTTCCCCAACGAGTGGAATAATTTAGGGTTCGGTGCAATTAAAACCGATGATTCCATTTGGTCGATTGCACAAATCGCGCAATCACACACAGCAATCGCAACTATTTCAGAAAATAAAACAACATCTGTTTATATTACATTCCATGATTTCAGTGATCAATCCTGTGTTTGGATTAATCGTCCCGTGGGGTTGGTTGATAGTGTGAATTGGTGTTTTATAGAATATTTTGTGAGTGCGCATCGTTTCGATACTTTAATTTCATATGCGTATTTATTAGATATTCCTGCCGGTGTCAATGCCGCTGTGAGTATGCGTTTAGACTGTGATGAGGATATATTATCCGCAAAGCCATTGTTTGAAGCGTACCAAAATCTCAATGTACCCTTTAGTTTGGCGATTAAAACCAGTTTACCTACCACTGAATTAGACAAAGATTTTCTCCATTGTATCAAAAATAGTGGTGGCGCAATTTTATCGCATTCGGTCAATCACAAAGTATCTTGGGGTATTGATTATCATGATGCATTTACGGAAGCGCAGCAATCGAAAATAACGTTAGAAAATCATTTTGAAATTGTTCCACTACAATTCGCTGTTTCTCCTTTTCATTCCAATACAACCTATTCTGTAAACGCATTAGAAGATGCGGGATATGATGGATTTATTGGCGGCATCATCGCAAATGATCCAGAATATTTAATGGCTCGTGGTGGCGCTATTCCTTTTGCTGAAAAAATTATTTCACACTCTCAGCAATGTATGTTGCACGGTGATTGTTTGTTAAGCGAATCTGATCCGTTGCGTATTTATAAAAAGGCATTTGATCACGCTTATACAAGCAAAACATTCTTTGGTTATTTGGACCATCCTTTTTCACCGCGCTATCAGTATGGATGGATAACAGAAGAACAACGTATCACTGCACACATCGATTTTATTCAGTATATGCGCAGTTGTACTGATGTTTTATTTGTCAATGAAAGCCAGTGTTTACAATTTATGATCGATAAATCCAACGCAGAAATTCATTATGATGCATTGAATGAGCCTAAGATTTGTCTGAATGCTGAAAAGCAATCTGAATTTTCTGTTGCGGTTTCGCTGAATCACAAGGTGTTTTCATAATGTCACAAGATCTTATTTTATTTGCAACAGCGGATTGGGCTGAACAGTATTGGACGAATAAACAACGCATGGCAGATCAATTTAGTCAGTTGGGCTTTCGTGTGCTCTACGTGGAATCCTTTGGCCTGCGATCACCTGGTGCAAATAAAAAAGATATTAAGCGACTTTTAAGAAGGTTGTGGACAGGGTTGTTGCCTGCAAAAAAAATCAAAGAGGATTTGTGGGTTTTATCGCCCCTTGTGATTCCCCACTGGCAAAATCCACGCATTGCAAAATTAAATTATTGTTTGCTCTCTCTACAAATTAAAATATTTAAATTATTTCATCTTTTTAAAACAGATTTGGTTTGGACATATCACCCGTTTATTATGCCTTTACTAACACCATTGCAAGCAAGATCAATTTATTATCATGTCGTTGATAATATTACAGCAGTTCCCAATGTGGATGCACAATTGTATTTGGAAACTGAAAAAAAATTCATGTCTCAAATAACAGCGCTTTTCGTAACGAGTTTTCCGTTGAAAGTTTATTATGAATCGTTAACACAAAAACCCGTTTACTATTCTCCGAATGTTGTTGATGTAGAACATTTTGCAAAGGCGCGTGACTCACAATCAGAACCAACTGATATGCGTTTCATTGCAAGACCACGCTTACTTTATTATGGTGTTTTAAGTGATTTTAAGATTGACGTACAATTATTAAATGCACTTGCACAAAAACGGCCTGAGTGGCAAATCGTTCTAATAGGCGAAGAACGAGAAGGACAAAATTCTCCCTTGTTACAAGCCTTAAAAAAATTATCTAATGTGCACTTTTTGGGTTACCGGGCGTATGCCAATTTACCACTTTATTTATCTGCAGTAGATGTAGGTATTTTACCGTTAGATGATAATCCTTACACGCGCTTTATGTTCCCGATGAAATTTTTTGAATTTTTGGCAGCGGGTGTGCCGGTGGTATCAACAGGTATTGATGCATTAAAACCGTATCAACATTTTTTTGCATTAGCAGACGATGCAGAGGGATTTGTAGCAGCGATTGAAAAAGTGTTGTTAGAAAAAAAATCGAAGTTAACAGTGGATGAAATGGAAAAAAATTATTCGTGGCATGCACGTATGGCGCAGGTGTTGTGTGTGTTAAATTCGACAGCCAGAGATGTATCGCAATGAAAATATTATTTTTCACATATCCTGTCGCTTTTGTCACACCGGGTGGCGGCGAAATACAATTATTAGAAACACGTAAAGCATTGCAGGCACTGGGTGTTCAGGTTGATTTATATGATATGTGGCATCCCAACATCGCTGATTATGATGTCATTCATTTATTTTCTGTGCAAGCCGGTGTTAGACAATTGCAAATGCAAGCCAAAGAGCGCGGTATTAAAATTGTCAATTCACCGATCATGTGGATACCAAAAGGCGCTGGTCATTATGACATGTATAATTTATATGGCGTAATTGCAAACAGCGATTTGATACTGCCCAATTCAATGGCGGAAAAAAATGCTTTTGTAGATTTCTATGATTTACCAGCAGAAAAATATCATGTGGTATATAATGGCATTGATCCCGCAGCATTAAAACCTGTTTCCAGCGAATTATTTACGCAGCAATTTGGTATCGGAGATACAAGTTATTTATTGTGCGTTGCCAATATCGAACCTCGTAAGAACCAATATCGCTTAATTGAAGCGGCGAATAAATTAAATTTGCCACTTGTGTTAATTGGGCATGTGCGAGATCCACAATATTTTGCAGAGTGTCAAAAAATTATGGGTGAAAATACACGGTATGTCGGTGCATTACCCCATAATTCCGATTTATTAAAATCTGCATTTGCAGGCTGTAAAATGCACGTTTTAGCGAGTTTGTTAGAAACACCTGGGTTATCCAGTATGGAAGCAGCAGCATTGAGCGCGCCCATTGTGTCGACGAATGTAGGCAGTGCGCATGAATATTTTGCGGATATGATTCACTATTGCGATCCTTTTTCTGTTGAGAGCATATGCAGTGCCATTACCCAAACAGTATCAACAGGTGTAGATACAGCACGATTATCACAACGCATGCTGAGTCAATTTACATGGAAAAACACAGCAGCGCAAACGTTGGTGGGGTATGAAAAATTGATGGGGTAGTTTTTGGTGTTCGCGCTTGCTAAACCAACACACCAACACTACACGCGCAAATTACCCAAACGACCACGTCAGTAATATAAATCAACCTACAGCAGTGCAATTTATACACACAAATCATTCGCCAGCCCCCATCGTTTTTATATACCGAAAAAGCGTAAATTCAGGTAAAATTCGTTCATTTTGAACTCGAATATTAATTTTTAGATTAAGTGTAGTTGTTTATGAAAGGAATTATTTTAGCTGGCGGCTCTGGCACGCGTTTGCATCCTTTGACATTGGTGGTAAGTAAGCAATTATTGCCGGTATATGACAAACCGATGATTTATTATCCGCTATCCACATTAATGCTCGCGGGTATTCGAGAAATTTGTATCATCACTACTTTCAGAGATCATGATGCCTTTAAAAAATTGTTAGGTGATGGTTCACAATGGGGAATTACATTACGTTATGTGATTCAGCCGTACCCCGCAGGTTTAGCGCAAGCATTTATTTTAGCAGAAACATTTATTGGTAAAGACGATGTTACTTTAATTTTGGGCGATAACTTGTTTTATGGCAGTGAATTATCTCAGTTAATCAGTGATTCGATCAAAGAAAACAAAGGTGCGACAGTATTTTCTTGTTATGTGAATAATCCAAGCAGCTATGGTGTCGTTGAATTTGATCAAAATGAAAATCCCATTGCGATCATCGAAAAACCAAAAAATCCACCTTCCAATTACGCCGTCACCGGATTATATATTTACGACAATCGTGTCGTTGATATTGCGAAAGAGGTGAAGGCATCGCACCGCGGCGAATTAGAAATATCCGACGTGAATCAAAAATATTTAGATATGAAAGCACTGACGGTGAAAAAGTTTTCGCGTGGCGTGACGTGGTTAGACACTGGTACGATTAGTGCTTTACTAGAAGCCGCACAATTTATTGAAGTGATCGAAAATCGTCAAGGATTAAAAGTTTGCTGCCCAGAAGAAATTGCTTGGCGGAAAAAATTTATTACCAGCGATCAATTGTGTGAACTCATTGCGCCTTTACATAAAAGTGGTTATGGACAATATTTAGAAAAGATATTATTAGAAATTAAGTCTGTCCAAGAATTGAGTGAAGTGACCCAATAAGAGAATTTTTCACATGCCTTTTCAATTTACACGATTAGCAATTCCAGACGTTATTTTAATTGAACCAAAGGTATTTAAAGACGACCGTGGTTTTTTTGCGGAAACGTATAAAACATCTGAATTTAAAGCGAATGGGATTGATGTGAATTTTGTACAGGATAATTATTCGATATCGAATACGGGCGTTATTCGTGGATTGCATTTTCAGTGCAATCCGAATGCCCAAGGAAAATTAGTGCGTGTTGTGAGTGGCAAAGTATTTGATGTGGCGGTAGATATTCGTAAAGGATCACCGACATACGGTAAATGGGTAAGCACTATTTTAAGCACTGAAAATAATGCGATGATATGGATTCCATCAGGTTTTGCGCATGGTGTTTGCATACTCGAAGATAATACAAAGTTGTTATACAAAGTATCTGGTGCGGAATACACCCCACAAGACGAGCGCTCCATCATTTGGGATGATGCGAAAATTGGCATAGACTGGCCGATTAAAAATCCTGAAGTATCTGTAAAAGATCGTGTTGGTAAATCGTTGGCTGAAATCGATAATAACTTCGTGTACACCGTATCATGAACCTATTAATTATTGGCAAAAATGGCCAAATCGGCTTGTCTCTTATTGCGGAGTCTGAAGCAAATCAAATTGATTATAGCGCGGTGGGTCGTGCAGAATTGGATATCACCCAGCACAGTGCCGTAAATGCTTTTTTTGCTCAGCACCATCGGTTTGATTTCGTCATTAATGCAGCCGCTTTTACGAATGTGGATGCGGCTGAAAAAGAAATCGATTCTGCGCGTGCAGCCAATGCACTGGCGGTGCGGTATTTAGCGGAAGCGTGCAAACAATACGATATTCCCCTCATTCATATTTCAACGGATTATATTTTCGATGGTGAAAAGAATACCGGCTATAACGAAGAGGATACGCCGAACCCAAAAAATGTGTATGGGCAAACAAAATTAGAAGGCGAAAATCATTTAAAAGCCATCTGGAAAAAACATATCATTTTACGTGTTAGTTGGGTTTTTAGTGAGTTTGGGAAAAACTTTGTGAAAACAATTGTCAATTTAACTGATAAAAAAGATGTTTTTTCTGTTGTTGGTGATCAATTGGGTTCGCCCACTTCCGCGCATTCCGTTGCGAACGTCATTATCATAATTTGCAAGTACCTATTCGAAAATGGTGAACAAGAAAATTATTGGGGTGTTTATCATTATGCGGATTTCCCTGTCACCAACTGGCACCAATTTGCAACACATATTGTTCGCACAAAGAAAACCAAAAAGAACACAACAGTGCTCTGCATAGAAAGTAAAGAGTATCCCACTGCAGCGCAAAGGCCTAAAAATTCGATTTTGAATTTACAAAAAATTAAAACGGTTTTTGATATCGACCAAAGATTGTGGACAAGTGAAGTAGAAAAAATAATTCATAAAATATAGAGAGAAAGATGTACGCATATAAAAACATGTTAGTCACGGGCGCTGCGGGATTTATTGGTTCCTGTTTTGTGCGCATGATGTTACAACGTTATCCCGAGCTACGAATTTATTCTTTTGATAAATTAACGTATGCGGGTAATTTACATAACTTAGATCACTTACCCAACGAAAAAAACCACCAGTTCATTCAGGGTGATATTTTGGATGCAGTACTCGTGCGGGAAATGCTCGTAAAAAATAAAATTGAAACAATCGTACATTTTGCGGCGGAATCACATGTAGATAATTCGATTTCAAACCCGAAACAATTTATCGAAACCAATGTATTAGGAACATTTACGCTGTTAGAACAAGCACGTCAGTATTGGCTTATCGAACAAAAATGGTGTGAAGAAAATTGTCGCTTCCATCATATTTCAACCGACGAAGTCTATGGAACACTCAACTCGGAAGATCCTGCATTTAAAGAAACGACACCTTACGCACCCAATTCGCCTTATTCTGCTTCAAAAGCGGGATCTGATCATATTGCGCGTGCTTATTTTCACACGTATCAGCTGCCTGTGACCATTTCAAATTGCTCTAATAATTATGGCCCTCGTCAACATGCTGAAAAACTGATTCCCGTTGTTATCAATGCCTGTTTAAAACAAAAAAACATCCCCATTTATGGTAATGGATTAAATATCAGAGATTGGTTGTATGTCGAAGATCATTGTGATGCGATTGATACCATTTTGAAAAATGGGATTTTGGGAGAGTGTTATAACATCGGTGGTAATAATGAATTGGATAACATTTCATTAGTTAAGAGGATTACGCATAGCATGGATAGCTATTTTCCTGAAAATGCGCCGCATGAAAAGCTAATGCAATTTGTACAAGATCGCAAAGGGCATGATAAACGATATGCGATTAACAATACTAAAATTCAAACAACATTAGGATGGAAACCCACGCACGATTTTAATAAAGCGCTGGAAAAGACAATTGCATTCTACCTTTCCGCTGATATACAGCATGCCGAATTAATTTGATGTAAGTGAAATGGAGAGAAAATGGAAACGATAACAATTAATCCCGTCATTTTAATTGGCGGTTCTGGCACACGGTTGTGGCCCATGTCACGTGTGAATTATCCCAAACAATTTAATAAATTTTTGGGCGATCATTCATTGTTTCAACAAACGCTATTGCGTTTGAGCGCTATTCAAAACTGCGGAAAAATTATTTTAGTAGTCGGTGAAAGTAATTATTTTTTATGTCTTGATCAGTTGCGTGAATTGTCCATCGATAATGTTGATATCATTGTCGAACCGATTGGCAAAAATACAGCGCCTGCTGTTGCCGTTGCAGCAGAATATATTTGTCAAAATGATAACGACAATAATTTAATGTTAGTGCTGCCTTCTGATCATCAAATTAAAGACACCGATCATTTTATTCAAACTGTGCATGATGCAATGCACAAAGCCTCTGAAAAATTGGTGTTATTTGGTGTAGTACCCAACTCACCTGCAACGGGTTATGGCTATATTCAAGCGGAAAACAGTGAACAACCTGCGAAAGTAGCGCAATTTATAGAAAAGCCCAGTTTAGAAAATGCAGAACTATTAATTCAAAAACCCAATTGTTTTTGGAATAGCGGGATGTTTTTCTTTTCGGCGAAAGCAATCTTGCGTGAAATGCAAATGCATGCGCCAGAAATTGATGTGCTAGCCAAAGCCGCATTGTCCAAAGCAATTCAACAAGGCAATACGTGTTATTTGCATCGTGATTCGTTTTCAGCGATGCCCAATATTCCGCTCGATATTGCGATCATGGAAAAAACAAATAATGCGTATGTGTTTCCCTTGCAATCCGATTGGTCTGATTTAGGCGACTGGAACGCCGTTTATCAAACTGAGAAAGCCGATGAACAAGGGAATGTTGCGATTGGAAATGTTCTGTCATTATCGACAAAAAATTCTTATTTACATTCAAATAATAAATTACTCACAACCATCGGCATTGATAATCTGGTCGTAGTATCCGCAAAAGATAGCGTATTAATCGCTGATAAAAACAAAGTGCAGGATGTGAAAGCGTTGGTAGATTTGTTGAAGTCAGGTCAATACGCGGAACACGCGCATAATGATTTAAAAGTGCATCGTCCATGGGGTAGTTATGAAAGTGTGATAAACATGGATAATTTTCAAGTAAAACACATCGTCGTAAAACCCGGCGGTACGTTGTCCTTGCAATTACATTATCATCGTTCCGAGCATTGGATTGTTGTCAAAGGCATTGCAGAGGTGATTTGTGGCGAAAATGCGTATCAAGTCCATGAAAATCAATCAACGTATATTCCCAAAGAAACCAAACATCGTTTGGTGAATTTGCAAAGTACACCGTTGCACTTAATCGAAGTGCAGGTGGGAAGTTATTTGGGGGAAGATGATATTGTGCGATACGATGATGTGTATGGTCGTGCTGATGTTCGTGATTCAGTGGATGTCGCATGAAAATAGTACACGTTTATAAATCGTATTATCCCCATACTTTTGGTGGTATTGAAAAATTTATTGATACTTTGTGTACGAATACAGCTGCGCGTGGTATACAAAATGAATTGGTTACCACCGCGCCCTGTGATGAAATTACTTATGACAACAGTGCGCATCTTAATAAAAGTTTTTATCCTGCAACGATTGAAAAATTTTCTTGTCCAATGAGTTTTTCACTGCTCAGAAATTTTAGATCGAAAGTGAAAACCGCGGATATTATTCATTTTCATTTTCCGTGGCCTTTTGCAGATTTGTTAAAATTAGTTTCACATATTAAAAAGCCCTATATCGTGACATATCATAGCGATATTATTCGTCAGAAATTAATCATGCCCATTTATTTTCCGCTGATGAAACATTTTTTATCTCGAGCGAATAAAATTGTCGCGACCTCAGAAAATTATGTGAAATCGAGTCCGATACTTAAGCATTTTCCCCATAATGTGGGTGTTATTCCGATTGGATTGAATAATTGTTTTTCTGACTGCAATGAACCCAAACCACCTGAAAAGCCTTATTTTTTATTCGTGGGTGTTTTGCGACAATACAAAGGACTCCAGTTTTTAATTGAAGCGATGCGTGCTGTTGAAAATTATCATTTGATTATTGCAGGGGATGGCCCTTGTTATGTGGAATTAAAAGCGCTTATTGCACGTTATCAGTTAAAAAATGTGATGCTGGTTGGCCATGTTGATGAAACGACCAAATTTGAACTGTATCAAAATGCGTATGGTGTTGTGTCATCGGCGCATTTACGCAATGAAGCGTATTGTTATATGTTGGTCGAAGGGTTGATGTTTGGAAAGCCGTTGATTTCAACGGAATTAAGTACCGGTACATCCTTTGTGAATGCGAATAAAAAAACAGGGGTTGTGGTGCCGGCGAGTAATGCGTGCGCACTGCGACGCGCTATGAATGAATTATTTGAAAACAAGGCTGTTGCCGCCGAATATGGTGCTAATGGTCGAGCGCGCTTTTTAGAGCTGTTTACAGCCGATAAAATGACGGATGCTTACATTGATATTTATAAGGAAGTGTCCGAACCGCGCACGAAGCGCAGCGAGAGTGAGCGGGTAAAGCACTAATATGATTTCAAAAGTAAGCATGCACACAGACATCCTCATCATCGGCGCTGGCATCATCGGCGTTACCATCGCACTTGAATTGAAAAAGCGTTTCCCCGATCAGAAAATTTTGGTTATTGAGAAAGAATCGGTTCCTGGCCTTCATGCCAGCGGTAGAAATAGCGGTGTCTTGCACGCAGGATTTTATTACACAGCCGATAGTTTAAAAGCGCGCTTCTGTCGTGAGGGCAATCGCGCCATGACCGCATATTGCCTAGAAAAAAAATTAAAAATAAATCAAAACAGCAAATTGGTTATTACCAAAGATGAAGCGGAATTAAAAACGCTACAAACACTGTATGATCGCGGTATAAAAAATGGCGTACATTTAAAATTAATTTCGGAACAAGAAGCGCGTCAAATAGAACCGCGTGTTCGTACTATAAAACAAGCGATTTTTTCACCTGACACATCGTCAGTTGACCCTATGGAAGTTCTACAGTCACTCATTCAAGATGCCGAACAAAATGGCATTGCATTTTTGTATAACGAACAGTTTATTTCACACAACCAAAAAGAAAAAATTGTTAAAACCACTAATCGCATAATAAACGTCGGCTTTGTGATTAATGCAGCGGGTTTGTATGCAGATAAAATTGCAAAACAATATGGATTTAGTGCACATTATGAAATTGTCCCATTTAAAGGATTATATTTATATTCTGACGAACCTGTGGGTACACTAAAAACACACATCTATCCCGTACCCGATTTAAATTATCCGTTTTTAGGCGTGCATTTCACGATTACAGCGCACGGTAAAATTAAAATAGGTCCTACTGCCATCCCCGCATTTTGGCGTGAGCAATATCAACGGCTCAACCGATTTTCCATTTCGGAAATGACTAGCATTCTAAAACGGGAAGCCATTTTATTTGGGCAAAATAAATTTCATTTTCGTGAAGTTGCACTGCAGGAATTAAAAAAGTACTCCAAAAAATTTATGGCGAATCAGGCAGCGTATATGATCGATGATTTTTCAGCAGATCATTATAAAACCTGGGGAAAGCCGGGTATTCGTGCACAATTGATTGATGTGCGCAATGGCAGCTTGGTCAGTGATTTTTGTTATGAAGGGGATAAGCATTCATTTCATGTATTAAATGCAGTGTCGCCAGCGTTTACGTGTTCGTTGCCGTTTGCGGCGTATTTGGTCGATGAGATGCGGTTTCGTTAAAAGTGATTCTGTAGAGATGAGCGTGCTCAGGGCCGGCTCATCGAAAATCTTTGTTACTTACTATATATTGCAGACGTATCGCTTGTGCTTCCGTCACTGCCAAGAAAAATTGAGAACACTACAAAAATTATCATAAACACCCCTTATTTTGTTACAAGATTTGTTATACAATACCCTTATTCCTTTACAAAAAAATAGATAGATATGTATAAACGAACTATTTATCAAGAACTTACATATTGGTTAGCCAAAGCCGAACGAAAGCCACTCATTTTGCGTGGTGCGCGGCAAATCGGCAAAACGACTATCGTCAAAGATTTTGCGAAAAACTACGATACTTTTCTCAGTTTGAATCTTGAAATCAAAGCGGATCGTGATTTATTCGAACAAGATTTTTCAATCAACGATTTAATTGCTGCGATTCATTTTCGCGTCAACCAGCCAATCGCACATCATGGAAAAACATTATTATTCATTGATGAAATTCAAAATTGCGCGAAAGCTGCAGCAGTACTGCGTTATTTTTTTGAAGAACGAAATGACATTCATGTGATTGCCGCTGGTTCACTATTAGAAACACTGATAGACAAGCATATTAGCTTTCCGGTGGGGCGCGTCGAATATTTATTTATGCATCCTTTTTCATTTCCAGAATATTTGTTAGCAGCCAATGAAGCAGAAGCGTATCACTATTTGCAAAAAATACCCTGTCCCGATTTCGCACACTCAAAATTACTCGCGCTATTTCATCAATACACATTGGTTGGCGGCATGCCAGAAGCTATTACAGCATTTCTAGCCAAAAACGATATTTTGGCAAGCAATAGCGTTTATGAAAATTTAAATCTCGCTTTTATGAATGATGTAGAGAAATACGCGAGCAATAAAAATATGGCACAAGTGATTCGACATGCGATCGCGCACGCTCCGCTTGCATCAGGCGATAGAATTCATTTTCAAGGTTTCGGACATTCACACTATAAATCACGTGAAATGGGCGAAGCACTCCGCACACTAGAAAAAGCAATGCTTATCCATTTAATTTATCCAACCACGCAAACGGATTTTCCAGCTGAAACAGATCATAAAAAATCGCCGCGATTGCAATTTCTGGATGTCGGTATGGTGAATCATGCCGCTGGACTGCAACAGCATTATTTTCAACTCAAAGATCTGAATGTTATATACAGAGGTCATCTGATCGAAAGTGTAGTCGGTCAAGAATTGTTGGCGCTACATTCACACATTCAAAAACCTTTAAAATTTTGGGTGCGCGAAAAAGCGCAGTCACAAGCAGAAGTAGATTATGTGATTCCATTTCAACAACATCTTATTCCCATTGAGGTTAAATCAGGTGAAACGGGTACATTACGATCACTGATTCAGTTTATGGAATCCGCAAATCACACCAAAGCAATTCGTTTTTATGCGGGAAAAATACAGAGAGACACACTCAAAACACCTTCAGGGAAGAAATTTCAATTATTGAGCTTGCCGTATTATTTGGTAAGTCAGTTGAACCATTACTTACTAACGTGAAATGTGTATAATTTTGCGGTGAAAAAGATCGAAATAAGGGCCTGTCACAAAATATCAGGATGCCAGTTGTTCAAGTTATTTTGTGACAGGCCCTAAGACACTGAAGTGGTTATTTAAGCGGAAATGAATATGAAAAACATATCTCAGAAAGTATTAGTGACTGGCGGCGCTGGTTATATTGGCTCCCACATGGTTTTAAAATTATTAGAAGCAGGCCACCAACCAATCGTCGTGGATGATTTATCGAGTGGATTAAAATCACGTTTACCACAAAACGTACCGTTGCACGTTTTTAATTTTGCAGACGGTGAAAAATTAAATGCGTTGTTCAATCAAGAAAAAATTGATGTGGTGATGCATTTTGCCGCCTTTATCGAAGTGGGTGAATCCGTTGAACACCCTGATAAATATTATCAAAATAATTTTGTGAATACGTTGGCTTTGCTGAACACGATGAGAAAAAATGATATTAATCAAATTATTTTATCTTCGACTGCAGCGACATTTGGTGAGCCGGAGTATATTCCTGCTGATGAAAAACATCCGCAAAAACCTTTAAATGCGTATGGTATGTCAAAGTTAATGTGTGAATATGCATTAAAAGATTTTGATAGTGCGTATGGCATAAAATCCGTTTGTTTACGCTATTTTAATGCGGCTGGTGCAGATCCTTTATTGCGTACAGGTTTTCGTAAAAACGATCCTAGCCATTTAATCCCGATTGTTTTAAAAGTCGCTAGCGGTGAAAATCCTGCGATAAAAATAAATGGTATTGATTACGATACAAAAGACGGCACTTGTGTGCGTGATTATATTCATGTAATGGATTTGTGCGATGCCCATTTGTTAGCGATGAATTATTTGTTGAACGGTGGTGAAACACGTTCTTTTAATTTAGGTAATGGATACGGTTATTCAGTCAGAGAGGTTATTGATGCCGTTGAAAAAGTGACTGAAAAAAAATTAACGGTGATTGAAGGTCCACGTCGTGCGGGTGATTCAGCGGCGTTGGTTGCCGATTCGAATGCAATTCAACACGCGCTGGGGTGGAAGCCGCAGTATCCTGCGCTTGAAACGATTGTGCAGCATGCGTGGGAGTGGGAGAGGCGTTCAGTTGATGACATTATCAATTCTGAAGCTACTACAACCCCTTTTTTAGGGAAGAGTGGTTGTACGTACTTGTGTGTAGGTCCGATGTCAAAAAACTGTGTCGACGCATGTATAGAGCTTGTAAATCAATATCAAATTCCTATTATGCTTATTGCAAGTCGTAGACAAATTGAATGTGCTGAGCTTGGCGGTGGCTATGTTAATAACTGGGACACTAAATCTTTTGCTCACTATGTAAAAACAAGAGACAAAAATAATCTCATTATTCTTGCAAGAGATCATGGTGGTCCATGGCAAAATCCTATCGAAATAGAAAAGTATGAAAATGTCGATGATGCGATGGAAAGTGCAAAATTAAGCTATTTACGTGATATTGAGGCAGGATTTCAATATCTTCATATCGATCCTGTTATTAATATGCAAGATGTTGTGCCCTCACTTGATTGGATTTTAGATAAAATCTTTAAGTTGTATGAATTTTGTATAAATAAGGCGCGTGAATTAGGTAAAAATATTTCTATTGAAATTGGAACCGAAGAACAGCAGCAGAATCCATTAAAAGATATTGAACAGCTAGAATACGTCATTCAAAAAATAAAAATATTTTGTGATGAAAAAGGGTATCAATATCCGACATTCTTGGTTATACAAACAGGCACTAAGGTGATGGAGACGAGAAATATCGGAAAATTTCCAAAAAGTACAGATGAAATTAAAAACTATCTTGATGAGTCAAAAATTATGGATCTCATCAATCTTTGTGAAAAACACGGCCTAAAAGTAAAAGAACATAATGGAGATTACCTTTCTGATACATCATTAAAAGTGCATCCTAAAATTGGAATTCACGCTGTAAATGTGGCTCCTGAATTTGGTGTTGATGAAACGAGAAAATTCATAGAAATTCTAGAAAAAAATAAAATGAGTGATGAGCTAGAGGAATTTATTTCTATTGCGCATGATTCAATGAAGTGGTCAAAATGGGTTATTGATCCTAATGCGCTTTCTCGAAAAGAAAAAGCTGAAATATGTGGTCATTATGTATTTTCAACAAATTTATTTTTGGATTTAAAAAAGCGCTGCGAAGCTAAGCTGATTTGCAAAGGAATTTTTTTAGAGTTTGAATTGAAAGAAGCAGTGAAAAAATCAATTTATCGATATTTGAAATGTTTTAATTTAATTGAAGCGCATTGCTTTGATGATGTTTAGTACTTCAACGATCGCATCTTCATTATGACTACTTTTTAAAATTCTGGCGTTTTTCTTGAGAATATCTGCTGCATTATTAACGCATAAACCTAAGTCAGCTTCTTGAATTAATTCTAAATCATTTTCCCCATCGCCTACGCTGACTGTAAAATAACTTTCGATGTCACAAATCTTTTTTAATTTATTTAAAGCTTTTCCTTTAGAGGCATTTAAATGTAAAAGTTCGAGAAACTGCGGTTCAGTAAAAAAAGTGCGACTTTGAGAAATTTTCAGGTCAATGCGTTCTTGTAATACGCTCAATTCAACGTGTTTTCCGACAAAGATGATTTTATACCATGGTTTTGGAACCTGATTAAGTGAGCAGTGAATCATGGATAAACCATCTTTTTTTTCATGAACATCTATTAGTGGATTTGTGTTAACAACATAAACGCCATCGCGGTGAAAAAATTCAATCGCTATATCAGGATAGTTTTCTATAACGTCATTAAAAATCAAAGCAAGATTTTCATCTAAGCAATTATCCCATACAACAGAACGTTTATTAAGATCATAAATGGTTGCGCCATTGTAGAGAATAACGGGCGAATTTATTGATAAAATATCTGTATATTGACGTATGGATATTTCCATACGCCCCGTCGCAATTGTAAAAATGCCACCTTCGTCAACGAAATTTTCTATAGCCAACCTATTCTGTTTGCTAATTTCAAACTTTTTGTTTAATGAGGTTCCATCTAAATCACTAACCAATAAAACACCCGAAAATGGTTTCATGTTATGGATCCATCACAATTTTTTTTCTTTCTATTGCTTGTGATTCCATAGAAGGAAGTGAATCATAATTAATTACGTGTTGATGCGTGTACGAATAACCAACATCAATTATTTGAATTTTCATGTTACGCATACGGATTGATAAATGTTGCTCATTCATAATCATGATGGCTTTTCTTTTAAAAAAATCAAAGTTATCACTCGTCAATTCAAATCGAGAATGCCATTGTGCCCCGTTAATTCCTTCACCCGTAATCCAGTTAAGCAAATATGCTTGATATTGTTTGCAGAGCGGTGTATCTGCTAAAAAAGGAGTTAAAAAAGTTTCCCCGAAAATTTTTGAGAAATCTGTGATATAGGTGAGCGGCGTAAGTAAATTAAGAATGGAAGTAGGGATAAAAAAGAAACAGCTGCGTACCCACGACCTGAAAGGTGTATTTAGGAAAACACATTGTTCGGGGTAGAAATCTACATGTCCAATACACATGTTTTTTGATTTTGCATTAATGAAATGATCAACATGAAAGTGACGTAAATAACCGTCATAAAACATTTCGAAGGCGGAAGTGACAAAGTGAACAAAATCATAGTTTTTTAAATCATATGCAAAATGCCGCAATGCTTTGTCCCAGCCAGAAAATTCACGAAATGAATTATCTCCCGATAGTACGGAATGGTCAGAGCACCGTTCAAAATTTTGAAATAGTAATTCAGTGTTATTTTCTATGATACAAAGATCATAGTGCAGGTGGTATGAAAAAGAAGCGTAGAAGTCCCTGAGTCTGTTTAAGGCTGTTTGGTACTTTTCTTTTCCGTGTCGAACGTACAACACCAGCACATTAACTTTGCTTTTCATTCACGCTATACCATAAAATAAGGTCGATTTTGGCAGAGTGAAGGAAATTGTCAACTGCTATAACCAAAGCATTTGCAAGCTAAATTTGATAATATTGCCGAATATTGGTGTCTATTGGAACGTGGTAAGGGGGATGATCAAATGTTTAAATGGGCTTTTCTAATGTTTGGTGTCGATATTTCCGGCGGGACAAATGTCATATTTCAAATTGCACTAAGGTTAAAAAAACAGGGAATATCAGTAACCTTTATTACAGAAAAAAGAGTTGAACGTAATCAGGTGAGTTGGAATCCAATTTATGAATCGTTTGATGATCATATTTTTTGGAAAACATACGATGAAGTTAAAAATGAATATTTTGATGTTGCAATAGCAACGTACTGGAAAACTTTTTATTCGCTTTACAGAGTAAACGCACAAGCGTACACCTATTTTGTTCAATCAATTGAATCAAGATTTTACCCATCAGAAGAGATAAATCTTAGAAATTTTGTTGATAAAACATATGAACCACAGATTGGCGTTGTAACAGAAGCAAAATGGATAAAAGAATATTTAGCCAATCATTACAATCATGACGCAGAGTATGTCAGAAATGGAATTAACAAAGAATATTTTAATAATAATGGTATTTCATTAAAAAAACGAAATCAGGGAAAATTACGTGTGTTGATTGAGGGACCTGTAAACATAGCATTTAAAAATGTACCTGGCGCTATTGAGGCGTGTAAATCAGCTGAAATCGAAGATGTTTGGTTATTAACAGCGTCTGATGTAAAAAAATATAAAGATGTTAATGAAACATTTAATAAACTTCCTATTAATCGAGTATCAGAGATATATAGAAGTTGTGATGTCATTGTAAAATTGAGTTACGTTGAAGGAATGTTTGGACCTCCTTTAGAGATGTTCCACTGTGGCGGAACAGCCATTGTTTATAATATAACGGGCCATGATGAATATATTCAGCATGAATACAATAGTCTTGTTGCGCCAGTTGGCGATCAACAAAAAGTGGTCGAATATTTGCAGAATTTAAAATCTCAACCAGCATTGGTTGAGACATTAAAAGTGAATGCGTTACAAACAGCGCAAAAATGGCCAGATTGGGAAGAGACTGTTGTTTTATATATCAAAGCTATGGAAAACGCAGCTAAAAAGTGTCAAGTAAGTCAGGAAGAACTCAGTGACTTTTCAAGATATACTGTGGATTTATACGAGAGAGAAAATACACATAAAAAAGGCAAGTGGGACTAGGGGACAGGTACGAAATAAGTCCTACAACTGGCATCCCAATATGACAGTCATCTTTAAACGTTTCTCATTCAAAAAGTTTCGAAATAGCTAGCTATTCCTTCAACTTTTTTCAATCGAAACATTTAAATCTAACTGTCCTCTTGGGCGCCACTTGTAGGACTTATTTCGTACCTGTCCCTAGATCTCATAAAGCATGTAAAATTCGTTGACGTTTGAACCCTTGCCTATTTTAAATAAACCACGAATGACAGCCAACAATATTTTTTTTATTGAATAAAATGATAATTTATTGGGAATTAATTTAAAAATCGCCCATGCTTTTTTAAATTGTCGACATTTCAATAGGCAATTTAAAGTAAGCGCATGGGTCGCAATGAAGTAATTAAGACGAAGGCTAATATATTTTGATTCAATATTTTTATATAGCGTTTCATTTAATGTATCTTCAGGAAAATAATAAGCATGTTGTGCAAGACGATGGTAAACATATTGTATCCAGCGATTTGCAATAGTGGCGCCACCAATGGATAAGTTGTAACGAATAATAAGGGTATCTAAATTTGAGATTTCATAACTGTGACGCAAAAGCCTTAACCACAAGTCATAATCTTCCGCGTTCTTAAAAAAATCACGATAACCGCCCAGTTGGAGTATTACCGATTTGCGATACATAACGGCTGGGTGGCTTAATTGGTTATTCTTCAACATTTCTTTTTTTATCAACTCAGAATTGGTTTCATATCTCAAGTGATAATCATGTTGTGACGTTGACCCCATGAATAATACTTGCCCACCGACGACAGCTATGTTGGGATTTTTTTGTAAATAGTCATGTTGCAATTTTAATCGGTCCGGTAAAGATTCATCATCTGCATCCATTCGCGCAACATACTCATATTTTGCATTTTGTAGTGCGAGATTTAAACTTGTAGCAACGCCCAAACTTTTTCCATTTTTAATAATGCGAATTTTGCCGGTTTTTTCAGCGAGCGCATTCACGATGTTAACGGTGTTATCCGTTGAATGATCATCAATGACGATTATTTCAAAATCTTGAAACGTTTGATTTAAAATAGATTGAAGCGCAACTTCAATTGTTTCGGCACCATTTTTGACGGGCATGATGACAGAAATCATTTGTTTTTAATCCATCCCATCGTTTTAGATAGCCCCTCTTGAAGTCTAACATTTGGAACCCAATCCAAATGCACTTTCGCTTTAGATATATCCAGCACATTACTTTTCACATCAAAAACCCTATTCGATGAATAGTGACGAATCAGTGAATAACCCATCAACTTTTCTATTTCATCTAATAAATCATTTAAACTTTTTCCAACACCACTACCAATATTAAATATTTTTTCTGAACCTGTATATGACACCGCTTTCACAATCGCATCAGTAACATCACTGATATAAATATAATCGCGTATCACTTCACCATCACCCCAAATACTGATGTTTTCTTTTAATAATGCTTTATGTAAAAAAGTTGGAATCACCCCTTGTGCACGACTGTGATGTTGATGTTCACCGTAAGGGTTGGATAAACGTAATATGCAATAATCGATGCCATATAAAAAAGCATACAAATTTAAATAATCCTCGATCGTACGTTTTGTAATCCCATACGAACACAAAGGTAATGTTGGATGACTTTCAGGAATG
>Ga0155584_1101_pt1 | contig 31871 bp, 29 predicted proteins | sample RifCSPhighO2_12_FD_107241 | JGI IMG/M metagenome (GOLD analysis project Ga0155584, IMG submission 107241) | Gammaproteobacteria bacterium RIFCSPHIGHO2_12_FULL_40_19
TAATTCCCATTGCCAATGCATTAATGCCTTATTTTAAGACGATTATTGCAACACAAGATTGGCATCCTAAAAATCATATGAGTTTTGAATCATTGTGGCCAGTGCACTGCGTGCAAAATACGCATGGTGCTGCATTACACTCAGATTTAAATGTTGGTGCTATTACGACTATTTTTAAAAAAGGCACTGATCAAAACATCGATAGTTATAGTGCTTTTTATGATAATGAACATTTAAAAAGTACGGGATTGACTGTGTGGCTGCGTGAAAAAAATATTTCTGTTTTATATGTGATTGGATTGGCGACGGATTACTGCGTAAAATTCTCGTGTTGCGATGCCGTTGCGGATCGCTTTACGGTGTATTTAATTGAAAATGGATGTCGTGGTGTGAATGTAGAAAAAAATGATATTGAAAATGCGCTTCTGATGATGCAAGAACGCGGTGTCCGAGTAATACAGTCGGAAGAAATTATGAGGCACGGATTATTACAATGAATTCCACAGCGATTACAACCGTTGATTTAAGTGCGTTGAAACACAATCTCCACTTAATTTCTCAAATGATGCCGCGTCAAAAAATCATGGCAATGGTAAAAAGCAATGCCTATGGGCATGGATTAATTCATGCTGCAAAAGCGCTCCAAAATGTCGATGCATTGGGTGTTGCGACAATTTCAGAAGCATTGCAATTAAGAGAAGCAGGTATTGATACGGATATTGTGGTGATGCGGGGATTTGTGATCACTGACGAAATCGCTGTTTTTCTCAATGATAATCGATTAATTGCGTGCATTCATGACAGTAAACAGTTGACATTGTTAGAACAAAATAAAATTTCAAATGATGCTCGTTTGCGTATTTGGTTAAAAGTCGATACCGGCATGCATCGGTTGGGGATTCCACATGACTCATTTCAAGCGATTTATGATCGATTAAATCATTTGTCATTCATTGCAAAACCTTTTGTGGTGTGTTCGCATTTGGCCGATGCGGACAATATTGAACCAACATTTACACAGCAACAAATTACATGTTTTGAACAAACGACCCAACATATTATGAATGAAAAAAGCATATTAAATTCAGCAGGTATTTTAGCGTATCCCGAAGCACATTATGATTGGATTCGTCCAGGATTAATGTTGTATGGTGTTTCGCCGTTTGATCATCATGGTCAGCACGATGTCGTGATGAAAAAATTTATTCCAGCGATGACATTGGAATCCAAATTAATTGCGATTAAAGAAGTGAAGGCCGGTGAAAAAATTGGTTATTCCTGCATGTTTACAGCACCTCATGATATGAGAATTGGTATTGTTGGCATGGGCTATGGTGATAGTTATCCCAGACATGCTAAAAATGGCACGCCTGTTTTAATTCACGGTCAACGGTGTGCGATTGTAGGGCGTGTTTCAATGGATATGATTGCAGTGGATGTTTCGCCTCTTAAAAATGTTGTGGTGGATGATACGGTGACATTATGGGGGCGTGATTTATCGGTTGCGGAAATTGCACGTTGTGTGAATACGATTTCGCATGAGTTGTTGTGTCATTTAACAGGTCGTGTGCAGCGTGTGTATTTTGGGCAATGATTATTACGATGTAGCGATTAGCGTTCTCGTTGCAGTCGCCGCCCCATCACCGGCAGACTGATTCCCTTGTTTTTGAAATAGCGTTACTTGCATTGCGGATAATAAAGGTTTTGGAAAAAATTCAGCAATGATATCTTCAATCGAATTTTTATTTAATTGACCCACTTTATGGCATGCTAAAATCCAGCGCGCGCAATAGCAAGCGCCCAGCGTTTCATTTTAGCAAAAACTCCAATACAATTTCTGCAAATTCTTTTGATTTTTCAACATGCGGCATATGCGCGCAATTAAGCATTGTCACAAAAGTGCTGTTTTTAAGGGATTTTGAAAGTTCCATTCCTTGCTTGGGTTTCATTAAAATATCTTCTTCGCCCGCAATGACTAAAGTGGGTAGCGCAATTTGATGTAATTGCGCTGAAAAATCACGGGTGCTTGAAGCGTATAATTGATGTTTATAACCGATTGCTGATTGCGGAAATGGATTTCGCAAAGTCCATTGAATAAAGCCTTTTACGAGTAATGGATTATTTAAAAACTCATCGCCGAATAAAAATGGCATGACATATTCTGCTAATCCATCATTTGCCATTCCACCCGCTTGTAATTTTTCTCGCATCGAAAAAACCATATTGGCTAATGCATTTGGTTTTGCGCGGGAGCAGGCGATGATGAGTTTATCTATTTTTTCAGGTGCCATTAATGCCATTTGTTGTGCGATACCGCCGCCCATGGAATGTCCCAGGATGTGCGCGCGTGGGATGTGCAGCGCTTCCATTAACTGCAGCGTATCTTGCGCCATCATTTCCATCGTGTAAGGAAAATCGGGTGTGCTGGATTGACCGGCACCGCGATTATCAAATATCAAGACACGAAAATGCTTTGAAAAGAGACGTAATGTGGATTTCCATACTTGATGATCAGACGTTAATCCGCCGATCAGGACAAGATCTTCACCAGATCCATGCTGTTCGTAATAAAGAGAAATATTATTGTTGAGCGTTAGTTGTGGCATTGGATTGTATCTGCTCTTTCGATGCGCTGTTATTCGCATCTGGTTTTTGTAGGCTGTTTTCTAACTCCATTCGTGTATCCACTTTGGTTTCCATTTGCTGCTGTAATGTCGTTGGATCAACGCTCGGCGTGGGATTTGTTTTTTTTATGTCATTTGTTTTTTGAGTGTCTTGTTGTATTTCTTGTTGTGTGTCTTGTTCTAATTCTTTTGCATCCAGCGGTTTTTGCGATGTGGCTGGTGTTGTATTTTTGGGATCCGAAGCAGGATCTTTATTTAAAATGGATTTCATAGTGGCGTTCGGTAAAAGACTAGGCCCTGCAGGTGGTGGCAAGTTTTCTTTGGCATTTGCTTTTGTATCGGTAATGACAGGCTTTTCTGTGTTTTCTTGGGGTACAGGCAACGCACCTGCTGGTAGAGGTGGATTTGTTTTTGCATTAAGTGCTTCTTGCGCTTTTAATGCCTTAAAATAAAAATCCATTAATTGTCGTGCAATTTGAACAGCGCGTTGAGACATACCGTGAATGTGTTCTACCACAACAGCAACAGCGATTTGTGGATTATCTACCGGTGCAAACACAATAAATAAATGATTATTTTGCAAACGTTCCGGTTCGATTTTCTGATTTGCATTATTTTGATCATCAGGATTGCTTGCATACACTTGTGCTGTACCTGTTTTTCCAGCAGAAGTGTACGCAGCGCCTGCAAATGTAGAATAAGCGGTTCCGCCTTGTGAGTTAGAGGTCACATCTTGCATAGCTTGTATCACGACATCCCATGTTTTTGGATCTTTTGCGACGATGGGCGTGCCGGAGATTGGTTGCATCATGGTAACAATACCATTGGGCTGCACTAATTTTAATAATACGGATGGCTGAAACTTTAAGCCACGTTCTGCCATGATGGAAACAGCCGCTGCTAATTGGAGCGGTGTTGCTGTCACGTAGCCTTGACCGATTCCTGCAACGACTGTGTCTCCTGCATACCAAGCTTGTCCGATATGTTTTTGTTTCCACGCAGGGGATGGCACAATGCCTGCGCGTTCGCCCGGCAAGTCAATGCCTGTTAACTGCCCAAAACCAAATTGTGTTAACGCTTGATCTAAGCGATCAATACCGAGCACAGTGGCTAATTGATAAAAGAACGTATCGCAAGAAACCATAATCGCTTTGGTAACGTTGACCCAGCCAAATCCTTTTTTTAGCCAGTTGTGAAAAATATGTTGTGTATTGGGAAGACGAAACCAACCGGGATCAAAAATATAATCTTGCGTTGTAATAACGCCATCATTGAGCGCGCTGAATGAAATAAAGGGTTTGACGGTTGAACCTGGTGCATAGGTTGCACGCGTTGCGCGATTAAATAGGGGGTGGTCAGGCGCAGTCGTAATAGCGTGATATTGGGCATTTGTCATGCCTTGTACGAACATATTGGGATCGTAGTTGGGATTGGTTGCAAGTGCTAATACTTGTCCAGTGGAAGGCTGAATTGCAACGATGGCGCCGGTATTGCTGCCGAGTAATTGTTCTGCATACGCTTGTAGTTTGCTGTCGATCGTTAAATAAATGTTGTCGCCTGCAATGGGTGGCGTTTTTTTCAAAATACGAACGACCTTACCATTCGCATCAATTTCAGCTTCTTCAGAACCCATGGTGCCATGCAATAACGTTTCATCTTCGGCTTCAACACCTGCTTTTCCAATCTCATCAGAGGCTGTGTAATCAGTGGGATTGAGTTGCGCCAGTTCATTCGCATTGATGCGTCCGACATAACCAATGACATTGCTCATAGCATTAGCAGCGGGATAATTACGAATCATATTGGTTTGAATGGCGACGCCTGGAAAGCGATATTGATTGATATAAAAACTATCGACTTCATTTTCAGTTAACTGTTGTTTCAGTGGCACCGCTTGATAGGGATAATATTGCTTGACGGTGTGATAAAACCCTTCAATCTCCTCAGGCGTTAATTGAATGATTTTTGACAAATTCGTGACGGTATCTTTGAGATTTTCGATGCGACCGGGGATGAGCATCAAACTGTAAACGGGGATGTTTTTGGCAAGTAATACGCCATTGCGATCGTAAATTAATCCACGGTCGGGTTTTACAGGGACAATGCTGATGACATTTCTTTTCGAGAGTGTTTCATAAAAATGATGTTCAAAGAGTTGCAGGTAAAGTAAGCGAATAAAAAGAACAATAAAAATAAATAAAACGCCAGCAGCGCAAAGCATGCTCCGTCTGTGAAATCGTTTTGATTCTGGGTTTGTATTCATCGATGGTACGGATGGTTAATCGTAATACTCCATGCACGATATATTTGTTCAGAAAGCACAATACGCACGAGAGGGTGGGGCAATGTCATCGCGGATAAAGACCATATTTCATCTGCGTTTTTCAAAAATGCCTCTGACAATCCTTCAGGTCCGCCGATCACGAAACAAATTTCTTGCTGGCTATCGTGCCATGTTTGTAGGCGTTTTGCGAGTGTTTTAGTGTCACCTGTTTTTCCAATACGATCGAGCGCAATACAATAACTACCTTTCTGGATTGCTGCTGATATTTTTGCTTCTTCCAGCGCGATGATTTTAACGATATCTGAATTTTTCATGCGTTTTTCAGGAGAAATTTCGATTAATTGCACACGATAATCAGAAGGCATTCTGTTGGCATATTCGGCATAGCCGTCAGATACCCAGGTGGGCATGTTTTTTCCGACGGCGATGATGTTGATTTGCATGAGACGCCCTACTATAAAATAACGCCCTTATTACGGTCACGAGGTTCCCTGCATGCGGGCTTCTGAATAAGGATTATTTATTCGCTTCGCTTATGCTTGATTTAAAACGCTCCGTCACAGTCCATAATTTTTCTAAGTGATACAGTTCGCGTTGTTCTTTTAACATGACATGAACAACGACATCGACTAAATCAATTAAAACCCATTCGCCATACTGTTCACCTTCAACACCCAAAGGTCGAACACCCGCTTCTATGACGGCATTTACTAATTTTTTTGCAATGGATTGTACGTGTCGTGTTGAAGTACCTGTGCAAATGATCATGCAATCTAGGGAACTCGTGAGTGGCGTAACATCCAATTCAGCGATATTCAGCGCTTTGTTATCTTCCAATTGTTTTTTGACGAACGATACTAATTCTGTGAGATTCATGCGCTAACCCATGGTAAACCTGATAGTTAAAAAAGAGTGCAATCATACCGGTTTTGGGGTAGGGGGACAAGTGAGTGTGAGCGGGGTGTACGGTGGGGTGGGGGTGGGGGTGGGAGTGGGAGTGGGAGTGTGAGTGTCTGAGGTATGGTTAGGGGCTGTATAGTAAATTATATTTTCATTTACTCACACTGATCCCTCACACTCACACTTTTCCCCTATGAATAAACATGATTTTCCATAATATATTCCCGCACCTTTTTATCGAGTCCCGGAATAACTAATTTCCCTGCCTGAATATTTTCTCGAATGTGTGTGGCAGAAATGGCGATGGGTTTAATCTCTTCAAAATAAACATATCCAGCGGTATGTTCGTATAACGTTTTTTTATCCATGGTTTGACGTTGCGCTAATACGGTTTTTAACCACTCAGTTTTTGATAAATCAGTGAGTGGACGGGAAACGATGATTAAATGGGCGAGATCAAATATTTTTTCCCACGCATGCCACGCATTAAAGTGTGCAAAAGCATCGAAGCCCAAAATGAGATAAAAAGACGTTTCTTTAAATTGTTCTCGTAGTTGCATTAACGTATCTACGGTATAACTGATGTTTTGACGTTTTATTTCAATGTCATTCACAAGCATCTGAGCATGATTTTGAAGCGCGAGTCGGACCATTTCCAAACGATGTGCAGGTGATGCAATGGGCTGATCGCGATGCGGTGGCTGAAAACAAGGGATAAGTTCGACGTGTTCTAATTTAAACGTTTTTAACACGTGATCAGCAATGGTAATATGACCTTCGTGAATTGGATCAAAAGTGCCGCCTAAAATGCCAATACGTGGGTTTTGATTATTCATGCTCAATTCTCTGGGATTAAATGATGTCCACATAAAAGCAAACTCAATTGTAATAGCGCTTGCCACACATCCCCTGTTTTACCGCCTTTCATGATTTCATCGACATGGGCAGCAAATTGTAATCCGCGCTTCAGTTGATTGTTTTTTATGGATCCGCTACTTTCACGTAATTTTCGGCAAATTGCCCATAATACCAACGCCGGTTCTTCGCCTGTTTGTTCTAATCGCGCAATGATGCGCGTTATTTTTTTGGCATCACCTTGCATTATGGATTGTGATAAATCAAAAATATTAAAACGTGCGTGATCAGATAGTACTTCGATTAATGGTTCGCGTGTAATTTCAGCGTGTGGATACAGTAAGGTTAATTTTTCAATCGCTTGTGCGGCGCCTAATAAGTTACCTTCGCAAAAGTTTGCGAGCAGTCGTGCTACCTCTACGCCTAATTTCAGGTGATAGTGATTACCGCGTTCGATGATCCAGCGTGGTAATTCATTCAATGGAATTGGCCAAACCGGTAGAAAAACACCGTGCTTTTTGATTAATTCGACACACGCTGATTTTTGTTGTGGGGCTGTTAATTTATCTGAAGAAAATATAATGATGCGATCATCGGTCGGTTGTAAAAAATAGGATTGAAAAAATGTTGTGATGGCTGTGTCAAATTTTGCGCTGGGATTACGAATATCTATTATTTTTTTTTCGCTAAAAAAACTTTGATTTTGTATGGATTGAATGAGTGTGTCGAAATGAAATCCCGAATCGATATGACATACTTCCTTTTCGGTAAATCCTTTTAATTGCGCTGCAGCACAAATATTCTCCCGTGCTTCTTGAATTAATAAAGGTTCATCACCAGAAATTAAATAAATAGGTGATAACTGCTTTTTAAGATGTGCGTCGAGTTGTTTGAGAGATAATTGTGCCATGTAATACATCTTTTGTGTTTTTAGATACGAGCCAATAATAAATCACAGAGACCAGTTGTCGATTTAATTCATACTGAATCAAGTTGTTTGCATTCGCTGTATAAATTTGATTGGCATTCAGCGTGAGAGATTGTGAGGTGGAAAAACTTTTAGCGCTGATGGTCGTATTCTTTTTATTGTCTACAATTGTGACGATTGCAGACTGCATGAAATTCAGGTTGGTTGGCAGTGTTGCGTTCACCATATCAGGACGACTATAAGAAAAAATATCATGCGATATGACAATCGAAAAACGCGCATCTGATTTCGTTTTAGCGACATGAACGCGCAAGGATTGAAATAATTCATTTAATTGTACTGACAATGGGCTGTAAGGTTTTTCACTCGAAAAATAAAGGGGATTGAATTCTTTTGGAAAGTCACCTTTAGATCTCAATTGAAATCCACAGCCGCTGCATAACATGCAGAATAAAATCATGACAGTGATCGAGAAGTATTTTATTTTCATAGGACAATATTTATTAACCGGTTAGGAACAACAATCACGCGCCGAATTTCTTTGTTTTGTATAAAAGGTTGAATAGTCTCAGCATTGAGTGCTTGCATTTTGAGTGTCGCTTCATCTTCATTTTGATTCGCCGTGATTTTGCCGCGCAATTTTCCATTCACTTGAATCATCATTTCAACTTGACTGGATTGCAATGCGCTGAGATCAACGCTAGGCCATTCAGCGGCCATGATATTCTTTCCATACCCTAATGCAATCCAAAGATGATGCGTTATGTGTGGCACAATCGGTGCGAGTAAACGCAGTAAAATGCTACAACCGACCTGTAAAAGTTGTTGGTTAATTTCAGGCGTGCGGTCAATCGTTTGCAGTAAATTCAGCAATTTCATGGTTGCTGAAACCACGGTATTAAATTGCTGGCGCTCCATATCTTGATTGGCTTGTTGCAGTATGTGATGCATATCACGATAGGCATTTTGTAACGGCGAATTTAAAAAAGAAACGTTGGTCGATGCCACAGGCTGCAATTGTGTTGCAAATTTCCATATTTTTTTTAAAAAACGATAGGATCCTTCAACGCCCGCATCAGACCATTCGAGTGACAGTTCGGGTGGTGCTGCAAATAGCATAAATAAACGTGCTGTATCAGCGCCGTATTTTTCAACAAATGATTCAAGGCCGACGACGTTGCCTTTCGATTTTGACATTTTGGCACCGTCTTTTAATACCATGCCTTGTGTTAATAATTTTTTAAAAGGTTCATTTGAATTTAATACGCCCAAATCACGCAACACTTTATGCATGAAACGTGCATATAACAAATGTAAAATCGCGTGTTCAATACCGCCCACGTATTGATCGACGGGCGTCCAATAGTTAGCGCGTTCATCCAGAATGGCTTTATTTTGATTGTAAGAACAGTATCGCGCGTAATACCACGATGATTCCATGAAGGTATCCATCGTATCTGTTTCGCGTTTCGCTTTTTTACCGCACGTAGGACAGAAGGTATTAAAAAATTCAGCGCATTCCACCAAAGGTGATCCAGCACCTGTGGGAATTAAATGTTCCGGTAAAATAACGGGTAAATGATTTTCATCGACAGGGACATCACCGCAATGGTCGCAATGAATCATCGGAATAGGGTTGCCCCAATACCGTTGACGTGAAATGCCCCAATCTCGTAAACGATAGTTTACGCGTAATTTCCCGATGTTTTTCTCAATTAAAAAATCTTGAATTTTTTTAATCGCATCGATGCCATTTAATCCATCAAACACACCGGAATTTAATAATACGCCATAGTCTGTATAAGCGGCTTGTTTAAAATCCCATGTCTCAGGTGCTTTTATCACAGGTTGAATCGGCAGGTGATATTTGAGTGCGAATTCATGATCGCGTTCGTCATGGGCAGGTACGGCCATGACGGCGCCAGAACCATAATCCATTAAAACAAAATTAGTCACCCAAATCGGAATTTGTTCTTGTGTGATGGGATGTATTACAAACAAACCTGTTTCGATACCGCGTTTTTCTTGAGTAGCAAGATCCGCTTCCGCGACCGATGTTTTTTTATTTTCGGTAATAAATTTTTTGAGCGCTGCATTTTTTTCAGCTGCTTTTTGCGCAAGGGGATGTTCAATCGCAATGCCCAAATACGTCACACCCATTAAGGTATCGGGACGCGTTGTGTAGATGGTTAAGTGCGTATTATCCACAATAAAATCAATTTCAACGCCTTCTGATTTGCCAATCCAATTACGCTGCATTTCTACCACTTGTCGTGGCCACTGATTTAATTCATTCAAGCCCGTTAAGAGTTCTTCTGCATAATCGGTAATTTTTAAAAACCATTGTGAAATTTCGCGACGTTCAACAGGTGCTCCAGATCGCCAACCTTTTCCGTCAACGACTTGTTCATTGGCTAAAACGGTTTGATCAACAGGATCCCAATTCACCAATGATTTTTTCTTATAAGCCAAGCCTTTTTTAAATAATTGTATAAACAACCATTGTTCCCAACGATAATATTCCACATCACACGTAGCGATTTCGCGTGACCAATCAATCGCAAGCCCCATTTTTTTTAATTGACTGCGCATTTTTTCAATGTTGTTACGCGTCCATTCGCTGGGTGCTAATTGGCGTGCAATGGCTGCGTTTTCAGCGGGTAATCCAAAAGCATCCCATCCCATCGGTTGTAATACATTTTTACCTTTCATGCGTTGATATCGTGCGATAACGTCGCCGATGGTGTAATTACGCGTGTGCCCCATATGTAGTTCACCACTGGGATAAGGCAGCATGGATAGGCAGTAATATTTTTCGCGATTAGCGTCTTCTATTGCTTCAAAAGCAGTGGTTTTCTGCCAATCCGCTTGTGCAGCAGCTTCAATTTTTTCGGGTTGATAGTCGGTGTGCATGGATGTATTCACCATAGAATAAGGATGCGTGCAGAATGAAAGAGTTTGGTGGTGGTGTCAAGGGACAGCCTTGATGAATACCGCTACAGAAGCACAAAGCAAACGCGGGGCGATAGGAGCCAGGGTAGCCTCATTATAATTTGGCTGCACCACGTATTTCTTAGCAGCGATGGAAGCACAAGCGATAGCGCCTGCGATGTATGAGTGGAACGATGCAACGTTCCCTGCATGTATTGCGGTCGCTATCGCTCTCGCTTCCATCACTACTAACAAAGATTTTAATGAGGCTGCCCTGCGATAGGAGCGTACACATAGAAAATACCTCATGAAACATGCTACAATACACAAATTTTACCTGTTTTGAAGTGGGCGTCTGTAATCATGTTTATCAAAGGTTCATCGGGTGTCGCGACACATCCTAAGCTTCACACTTATGAAGAAGGTTATTTATTGCCTGTTTTAAGCGGTGATGAGCTTTTATTTAGCAATCGCCATAAAGGGTTAATGCGGCAGTTTCATGATTTGGCTGAAATGACTGATGCCGATTTCAATTGTACTTATGGCGAATTAATGCGGAATTTTATGGAGTTTGTGCAAGTATTACCGCATAAATCCAATGGTATTTTGGGTAGTTTGCTGAATTATGGGTTAGCCCGCACTGCTGCTGTTTTTCAAAAGTATTGTCAGCTGCGTAAATCTCAAACGACACCCTTATTAAAATTTGCCGTATTTTCAGCAGCATTATTAAAAGATGTCGGACGTGTTATCAGCAATCAACGCATCATGCAGACCAATGAAGAAGGTGAATTTGAAAAAGAATGGAATCCATTATCAGGACCGCTCGTTGGACAAACTAAATTTTACAAAATGTATCCTATTTCAGCGACTTATTTGCGCATTGAGACAGAAGTTACGCCACTATTGGCACGTCAATTAATCTCACGCGATGCCTTTTTATGGCTCTCCAGTGATTGGTCTGTTTTTGCAGATTGGTTGGCAGCATTGTTAAATCAAGAAGGCGTTGGCAGTCGTGAAATTACGTGGGCGCTCGCGCTCATTAAGCGTGAAGATATTTTAGCTGTTTTGAATTCATTAGATGGTGCATTGGTTGATGCAGAGGCGACGCCAATCACTGAACATGGAGAAGCATTTTACCGCTGGTTAAAAGAAGCCATTGCACGCGGAGAAATTCTACCCAATGCTGATGGTTCGGGTATCCATGTGGTGCCGGAAGGTGTTTTGCTTGAGAAAAAATTATTTAAACAATTTGTCGATTTTTGTGGATTGGCCGTGAATTTCAATGTTGTTTATGTACAGTTCGGTAATTTGATGGGCATTGCCAAAAAAGGGGGGGGTGATTTTTTACACGCTGCTTACTTCTCTCCCGGCGAAGCAACAGGTTATACTACTTTTTCAACCGGTATTGCCAACAAAGCAAGATCTCCTCATGAAGGTATGGTAGTCGATAAAGAATTCATTTTTGTGAATAAAGAAATTCCCGCTGTTGCCGCATTGAAATCAGCAAAAACAATAACCCCCAATCACCATCAAAGACCGATACAGAACGATAGTGTGACTGCCAAAATTAATCTTGCAAATACACAAAAGTAATACCGAAGTTGGCTTAGGAACGTGCACAAAATAACTTTTACAACTGGCGCCCGAGAGGGCGGTTAGATTTAAACGTTCTGATTGAAGAAATGCGAAGGAATACTGCATAAGTCTTTCGAGCATTTCTGAATGAAGAACGTTTAAAGATGACCGCCATATCGGGATGCCAGTTGTAAAAGTTATTTCGTGCACGTTCCTTATTCATTTTTAACAGGATGTGACTATGTCTGAAGCGAAAAAATTTCTGGGTTTACGAGACATTATTATTTTAACCCTAACGTCCAATTTCGGTATTCGTTGGCTTGCTGTCGCTGCAGGACTGGGTGCGCCTTCTATTTTATTTTGGATTGTGGGTGCCATTGCTTTAGCAATGCCATTGGCGGTAATGTCTGGCCATTTAAATAAATTATATCCGGAAGAGGGAGGAATCTATGCGTGGACGCGCCGATCCTTAGGTGAGAAAAATGGATTTATCGTCTCATGGCTCTATTTTATTAACAATGTGATTTATTATCCCGCTGTTTTGATTTTTCTCGCAACAAACTTTGCATTTTTTCTTGGAAAACCAGCGCTTGCCAATAACAGTGAATTTATTTGTATCGTCGTGTTAGTGGCATTTTGGATTTTAGTGTTGCTGAGTGTGTTTGGATTAAAAGCCAATAAATACATGGCGGAATATGGCGGTATTATTGGCAGTATTGTGCCGGCCATTTTAATCATAGGGCTTGGATTTACGGTTTATTTCATGACAAAACACAGTGCGACACAATTGAATTTTCATCAACTGTTTTCTGATCAGCATGTGGGCAACAGTTTGGCAAATTTGACGATGATTATGTTTGCAATGACCGGTGTTGAAATTATTCCCACATTTGCGAACGCGGTTAAAAATCCAAAGCGTGATATTTATCTGGGATTGATTATCGGCGCGGCATTAATGATCGGATTATATATTCTCGGTACGATAGCACTCAATTTGATTTTAAGTCCGGATGCTATTCAAAAAACATCGGGGCTAATGGATGCTTTTCGCCTCGCTTTTTTAAAGTTGCATTTGAGTGGATTAACACGCATTGTGGCGCTTTTATTAGTGTTCGCTGAATTAGCTGTCGTTAGCATTTGGTTAATTGCGCCTATCACCATGTTTTTTAAATGCACGCCAAAAGGGTTGCTGCCCAATTGGTTTCATAAAACCAATCAACATGGCGCACCGGTGAATGCATTAATATTTGTCGGTTTGCTTGTCACACTCATTTTATTAACAACCAGCTTATTACCGGCAGTTAATGATGTGTATCAAATTTTAGTATTGATGTCCGTGCTGCTTGCCTTTATTCCGTATTTATTTTTGTTGGCTGCGTATGTTAAAAATCTGCATCGTATTTCTGGTTACAAATCAGTTCATTTATTTTTTGTTTTCTGCGTTTTGATTTCTTTATTGCTGGGTATTATTTTTAGTTTTCAATTGCCCAGTAATCTCACAACGTTGTCTTCGAAACTATTTTATGAATGTGAATTATTTTTTGGGCCTGTTATTTTTATATTGATTGGATATTTTATTTATTATTGGGGTAATAAAGTGCCACTTAAAAAAGAACCACGAATGAAGTTGCGCGCAGCGAAACGAAATGAGTGATGGCTTGAACTTAATGTAACTCAATTATTTTTTAAAACTATATTTCATCATATTCAAACCCATCACTCATTTCGTTTCGCTGCGCGCAACTTCATTCGTGGTTCTTTTTCAGGCTCAAACACAATTAAAACTCACATTAAAGAAACAATGCCGCTAACAACATCAATAAAACCATCCCAATAACCGGATAATAATGCCACCGCATCAGTGGCGTCTTTCCCGTCATCGGTTGAACATCATCCGTCAAGACAACGCGTTGATCAATGGATGATCCTTGTATTATTTTTCCCAATGGAGAAATAAAGGCTGTAACGCCTGTATTTGTACTGAGTAATTGAAAGCGTCCTACTTCGAGTGAGCGCATTTGTGCCATTTGTAAATGTTGCATTAACGCAATGGAATGACCAAACCAACTATCATCAGAAACTGTGAGTAATAATTCACTGTGCGATGATGCATTTAATACTTGTACGGGATAAACAATTTCATAACAAATAAAAGGGGCGATACGAATATTCTGCACTTTTAAATCGGGTTGATGACGGGGACCTGGTGTAAAACTCGACATGGGAATATTAAAATACTGCATCGCTTTTCCAAACAGTGACGTCAAAGGCGTATATTCTCCAAAGGGGACTAAATGTCGTTTGAGATATTGTCCCTGATTATCGCCAATTAATAATAATCCGTTGTAATACAGCTGCGTTTTATCATCGCGAATGGGCACACCAAAAATAATATTACCGTGATTGTGCGCAGCCAGTTTGCTAAGTTGTGAAATAAAAGGCGCTGCATCTTGTGCGTAAATGGGAAATGCACCTTCTGGCCACACAATTAAATGACTCGACAAGTGATCGAGCGTGAGATGCTTATAGACATTAATATTTGCTAACACATACGAGGGATCCCATTTTACCGTTTGTGGAATATTACCTTGAATGAGGCTGACTTTGATCGGCGTTGCTGTGGGTTTTGTCCATGCATGATTTTCAAATAACCATCCTGAACCGATCAGTCCAAAAATCAGCAGCATGGCAATGATTTTAGGAATGCGATGTTGTTTTGTTGCCAATAAAACCAATGCGCCACTAATAATGGCTGTCAATAGGGATAATCCATACACGCCAAAGATCGGTGAAAATCCACGAAGCGGCGTTGTTAACTGCGAATAACCCAGTAATATCCATGGAAAACCCGTTAATACGGTGCTGCGTAAATATTCAAATACGAGCCATAATGCGGGAAAAACTAATAAACATTGTTTTGCGTCTGAATAACGTGCAAAAAACTTTCGGAATACATAACCGAATAATCCGAAAAACAGCGCGAGAAAAGCGCAGAACGCAAAGGTAATAACGGCAGCTAAAGGAACAGAGGCGTTACCATATTGATGGATGCTGATATAAATCCACGAAGTGCCCGTGCCAAAAAAACCGAGGCCAAATAACCAGCCTATCCAAAAGGCTCTTTTTGCAGAGGAATGTAACCAAATGATTAATAAAATGGCGGGTAAAATAAATGCGACACTGTAAATATTAAAAGGTGAAAAGGCGATAGGTAATAATGTGCCGGAAAAAAGTGCAACTAAAGATAACCAAATCAATGAAAAACCTCCTGGAAAAATCTCAAATCTTTATGAAAGTTTTTTAACTTGCACCCATTGAATGCCGCGTCGTGTTGCTTTTAAAATCAACACTTCAAAATCAGCGAACGAAATCGTTTCATTACGTTTTGGTAAATGACCCAACTTTTGTAAAATTAATCCACCGATCGTATCGAAATCAGCATCGCTAAAATCTGTATTAAAATAGCGATTAAAGGTATCAATGGGTGTGAGTGCATTGACTAAAAAAATATTTTTTTCAAGTTCTTTTACAAAGGGTTCTTTTTCATCCACATCATACTCATCTTCAATATCCCCCACAATTTGTTCAAGGACATCTTCAATGGTAACAAGACCTGAAGTGCTGCCATATTCATCGACGACAATGGCCATGTGATTTCGATTCAAACGAAATTCTTTTAATAAAATATCCAGTGGTTTACTTTCGGGAATAAAAATAGCTGGGCGGACTAAGTCACGGATATAACATTGCGTCGGTTTGGGCTCTATCGTAAATGGCAATAAATCTTTTGCTAATAAAATACCGAGTACTTTGTCATAAGTTTCTTCAATCACCGGAAAGCGAGAATGTTGCGATTGAATAATGGTGGGTAATGTATCGATAGGGAGTGCATTTGCATCCACAACAACCATTTGTGGACGCGGCACCATGATATCTCGCACATTTTTAACTGAGACCGCTAAAACACCTTCGAGCATATGCAATGCATCGCGATCAATTAATTGACGTTGCTGCGCATCACGCAATATTTCAATTAACTGAGCTTGACTGTTCGGTTCGCGCGATAAGAAATGACTTAATCGTTCGAACCAAGAAGGGTGTTGTTCTGCATCAGACATGTTGTTTTTTCTCTTGCGTTTTTAAAATATTTTCACACTCACACTCACACTCACACTAACAATACGGATTATCAATACCCAATTGTTTTAATATCTCAATTTCCAGTGTTTCCATGCTGAGTGCTTCATCGTCGTTAATATGATCATAACCCAGTAAATGCAGTACACCGTGCACTGTTAAATGAGCAAAATGAGATATTAATGTTTTATGTTGCGAAAGCGCTTCGTCTTCAACGACTTGTCCGCAAATCGCTAAATCACCGAGTGAATCTTGCGGTACGCCGGGCATTGCATCGTAATTAAAAGAAAGCACATTCGTCGGCCCTTTTTTTTGACGATAGGTTTCGTTGAGATATGCGCTCGTTTCTGTGTTGATGATTGAAATACAAAGTTCATAACAGTGTGAAGGAATTTTTTCAGGTATTGTTTTTGTAACAGCATCAACCCATGTTTGAAATGTTTCAAGTGTTGGCGCATAAACAAAATTTATTTCGTTTAACAAAATAACCTGTATCATTTTTCACTCACGCCCTAGTTTCCGGCTGTTCATACGCTTCTATGATACGTTGTACTAACGGATGTCGAACGACATCGACAGAAGCAAAAAATGTAAATTGAATACCATCAATACCGCGTAGTAAGGCAATCGCATGACGCAAACCTGACAGAGAGGGTTTTGGTAAATCAGTTTGTGTGATATCACCGGTAATCACCGCTTTTGATCCAAATCCAATGCGTGTTAAAAACATTTTCATTTGATCACGTGTGCTGTTTTGTCCTTCATCTAAAATAATAAAAGAATCATTCAAGGTTCTGCCACGCATAAACGCAAGCGGGGCAATTTCAATAATGCCTTGTGAAATTAATTTCGTGACCAGTGAAATGCCCATGGTTTCATATAATGCATCATATAAGGGTTTTAAATAAGGATCGATTTTTTGTGCTAAATCACCCGGTAAAAACCCTAAACTTTCACCAGCTTCAACAGCAGGACGCACAAGTACAATACGAGAAACTTCTTCTGCTTCTAATGCGGCAACTGCGCAGGCAACTGCTAAAAAAGTTTTTCCAGTGCCTGAGGGGCCCACGCCAAAACAAATGTCGTTTTTAGCAATGGCATTGACCAAATGACATTGATTTAATGTGCGTGGTTCCATGGTCATTTTTTTTAAACGCAATGTTGCGTCGATAAATTTTTGTTTCGCATCTTCAGTGTTGTTTTCATAACTCATGTCAATTGATTTTAATTTCAATTGAATTTTTTGTTTATTTAAAACGGTATTGTGCGTGGTTTCTTCATACAGCGCATGTAATGTGTCGCATGCTTTGTTGACAGAAGCGGGTTTACCGATAACTTCAAAATCATTGCCGCGATTGACAATTTCAACGCCGAGGTGCCGCTCAATCAGATGTAAATTTTCATCTAATTGACCGGATAAAATTGCTAAACGCTGGTTATCACTGGGAAGAAGTTGAATGTGACGAATGGATTCTCGAGGTATCAAAGTAATGTCCTTATTGGTCGCTTCGATTTAAAAAACTAAACTGCTTCGCCTGATAGAAAGTTTCTATGTGCTCCCGTTATTCTCACCGATATCAACTGACCAATCAAGTTAGGTTCACGTTGACCAGAGCGCGTTTTGAAATTGACGACGCGGTTATTTTCCGTACGCCCTGACATTTCATTGGGATCTTTTTTGGGATCCGCTGTGACGAGCAAAGTTTGTGTGGTTCCAACCATTTTTTGGCTGATTTCCATTGTGTTTTGATCAATTCGATTTTGCAAAATAGCTAAACGTTGTTTTTTAATTTCCAGCGGCACGTCATCCGGTAATGAAGCAGCGGGAGTACCTGGACGACGGCTGTAAATAAAACTGAATGAAAAATCAAATCCGACGTCTGCGATTAAATTCAGGGTGTCTTCAAAATCTTTGTCTGTTTCGCCCGGAAAACCAATAATAAAATCAGACGAAATAGAAATATCGGGACGTACTTTTTTCAACGCACGAATTTTAGACTTATATTCAATCGCCGTATAATTGCGTTTCATTGCAGCCAAAATGCGATCAGAACCACTTTGTACCGGTAAATGAAGATGATTGGCGAGCTTAGGTTCCTCGGCATACGCGTCAATTAAATTTTGTGAAAATGCAGAAGGATGGGATGTCGTAAAACGAATACGTTCAACACCATCAATGGCAGCCACATAATGAATTAAAAGTGCTAAATCAGCGATATTACCATCGTGCATTAACCCGCGATAATCATTGACGTTTTGTCCGAGCAACGTAATTTCTTTAACGCCTTGTGTTGCTAATGGGACAATTTCAGCAATTACCGCGTCAAATGAACGGCTGATTTCAGTGCCACGCGTGTAAGGAACAACGCAAAAACTGCAGTATTTGCTGCATCCTTCCATGATAGAGACAAGTGCAGTAGGACCGTCTGCTTTCGCTTCAGGCAAATAATCAAATTTTTCAATTTCAGGAAAGCTGATATCAATGGCTGGTTTTTTTGTTTTAATAGCAGCGTCCATTAATTCAGGTAAACGATGTAAGGTTTGTGGCCCAAAAACCATATCGACATAGGGTGCGCGTTTGACAATGGTGTCGCCTTCTTGGCTTGCAACGCAACCGCCCACACCAATAATTAAATGGGGATTTCGGAGTTTGATTTCACGTGCGCGACCCAAATCAGAAAATACTTTTTCTTGCGCTTTTTCTCGTACAGAACAAGTGTTGAATAGGATCACATCGGCTTCATTCGGATCATTGGTTTCTGTTAATCCGTGAGAGGCGTGTAATACATCACGCATTTTTTGACTGTCGTATTCATTCATCTGACAGCCGTGGGTTTTAATGTACAGTTTTTTAGGATGCATGGTTTTTTCTGCGTATTTTTCGTGTAGAGTTTGGACGCGATTCTATTATGGGTGACATATTTTGTCTACCAAGCCATAATCACTCAAAATTATTTCACTCTGAGGTACTCCCATGCACGACGCTTTTATTGCTGAAAATTCAAATCAAAAAGCCATCCCTATTTATCCTGTCATTGTGACTGAATTATCTAAATGGATGGGGGATCAGTTACCGCAAGTACAACAATGGGTGGAGTCATCGCAATATATCGCAGAATCGGGCCGATCGGGCACATTTTGCTTGATCCCCAATCCCGATGGCACCGTGCAAAGTGTATTGGTAAGTTTAATGAACGCCGATGATTTTTTAGCATTTGGGGCACTACCGGCGAAATTACCAGAAGGGAATTATGTCATTCAGGGTAATAATATCCTAACAACCCAGCATCAGTTTCAACACGCAGCATTGGGATGGGCATTCGGATTTTATCAATTCACGCGCTATAAAAAACCAATGCCCCGTTTTGCAAAATTAGTACTGTCCGCTGAAATTGATCAAAATCATTTAACGGAATGTGTCAATGCCGTTTATTTAGCGCGTGATTTGATTAATACCCCTGCAGAGGATATGGGGCCAGAACAATTAGAAAATGTCGTAAAAACGGTTGCAAAAAAATTCTCTGCTGCTGTTAATGTCATTAAAGGCGATACCTTAATCACAGAAAATTATCCTGCGATTCATGCGGTAGGTCGTGCGAGTCATCGTGAACCGCGCGTGATTGATTTGCGTTGGGGTGATAAAAGTGCGCCGCGTGTGACGTTGGTAGGCAAAGGTGTGTGTTTTGATAGTGGTGGCTTAGATTTAAAATCATCCGCTGGCATGCTGCTTATGAAAAAAGATATGGCAGGTAGCGCAATGATGTTGGCATTAGCACACATGATTATGTCGCAAAAAATGCCGGTACAATTGCGATTATTGATTGGTGCAGTCGATAATGCGGTTTCAGAAAGGTCTTATCGTCCTGGTGATGTGGTTGCGACGCGTTCTGGAAAAACCATTGAAATTACAAATACGGATGCAGAAGGTCGTATGGTGCTCTGTGATTTATTATTTGAAGCCTGCACAGAAAATCCTGACATTGTCGTGGATTTTGCAACGTTAACCGGCGCTGCGCGTGTTGCATTGGGTGAAGATTTACCAGCCATGTTTGCACAACCGCAAGCATTGGCTGATGATATTGTGAAGGCATCACACACCGTGAATGATCCGATTTGGCAAATGCCACTCATGCAAAGTTATCGTGATAAATTAAAAAGTGAAATTGCCGATATGGTGAATGCGGTTGAATCGCCCTATGGTGGATCAATCACCGCAGCCCTATTTTTACAGTCTTTTGTGACTGAAAAAACAGCGTGGGTGCATTTTGATACGCCGGCGTGGAACTTTAAATTAAAACCGGGGCGTCCTGTGGGTGCTGACGTGTTTGCGGTGCGTGCTGTGTTTGAGTATTTAAAAAATAGGTATCAGTGCGAGGTATCAGTGTGAGGTATCAGTGTGAGAAGTTGAAGTGTAGAAAAAATATTGTTATTTATGCAGATCTATTTATAATTGCAATAGTTTTTTTCATACTGATCACAGATAATTCACACTGATAACTCATTTCAAGGAAAGAATCATGACGCCATCCCTCCAAGGGCGACCAGTTTACATTGTAGATGGTGCGCGTACCCCATTATTAAAAGCAAAAACAGAGCGTGGTCCATTTTCAGCAAGTGATTTAGCCGTTACTGCTGGGCGATCATTGCTAACACAATATGCATTTTCACCCACTGATATCGACGAAGTCATTATTGGCTGTATGATGCCGAGTGAAGATGAAGCTAATATCGCTCGCATCATCGCATTGCGTTTAGCCTGTGGAAATAAAGTACCTGCGTGGACTGTGCAACGTAACTGCGCTTCAGGCATGCAAGCGCTCGATTCAGCTGTGAAAGATATTGCTACAGGTCGCGCCAATTTGGTACTGGCTGGCGGAACGGAAGCGATGAGTCGTGCGCCATTGCTGTATAAGCCTACCATTGTCAATTGGTTTGGACGGTTGAATGCAGCGAAATCGTTTGGTGCAAAAGCAAAAACATTTGCACAAGCAGTGCGCATGCCTTTTTTATCGCCGATTATTGCCTTAATGCACGGATTATCAGATCCTCTCTGCGGCATGAATATGGGACAAACCGCAGAATTACTCGCTTATCAATTTGGCATTACCCGTGCGGATATGGATGCGTTTGCAGCCAATAGTCAGCAAAAAGCGGTGACTGCGCAAGAGAAAAAGCATTTTTCCGAAATGACTGCGTTATACGATAGCGCTGGAAAGTTTTACAACAGGGACGAAGGTGTGCGTCGCGACACAACCGCAGAAAAATTGGGTAAATTAAAACCTGTTTTTGATCGTCCTTATGGGATGGTCACTGCTGGTAATAGTTCGCAAGTCACTGATGGTGCTGCTTTGCTATTATTAGCGAGTGAAGAAGCGATCATGACGCACAAGTTGCCGGTGCTCGGTAAAATTGTGGATACGGAATGGGCCGCACTAGCACCAGAAGTGATGGGATTAGGACCGGCATTTTCATCAGCGCCTTTGTTCAAAAAACACAATCTTGCTTTGTCTGATGTGGATTTCTGGGAAATTAACGAAGCATTTGCAGTGCAAGTATTGGCCTGTACGAAAGCATTTGAATCTGAAAAATTCTGCAAGGAACAATTGGGGTTAGAGGGTGCACTTGGCACAATCGATCCTGCGAAAATAAACGTGGACGGTGGTGCAATTGCGTTGGGACATCCCGTTGGCGCAACGGGTGCACGTATTGTGCTACACCTGTTACACACTATGAAACGAGAAAAAGCGAAGCGGGGTATTGCAACATTATGCATTGGTGGTGGACAAGGCGGTGCAATGTTGGTTGAGACTGTTTAAACGGCTGCAATTACGTTCGAGTGATGACGTTCGGAACCGCGTTTGAGCGTAGCGTTCGTTCGCGGGTACAGCAGTGAATCACCAGGAATATAACAACAAGGACATTCCCCATGGAACAAAAAACTTACAATAACTTCAAACTACAAACAGATGCACAAAATATTTTGTGGCTGACAATCGATCGCAAAGATGCCTCGGTGAATTCGCTCAGTCGAGAAGTATTCGATGAATTAAATATTGTTTTAGATGATATTACGCAACGCAAACCCATCGGTGTGGTGATTGTTTCGGGTAAATCGAAAGGGTTTATTGCAGGTGCAGATATTTCACAATTCACCCACTTAACCAGCAAAAAAGAAGCATTTGATTTAATACGCCAAGCGCAACTGGTATTAGATAAGTTAGAAGCTTTACCAATGCCCACATTGGCGTTAATTCAAGGATTTTGTTTGGGTGGTGGATTGGAATTAGCGTTGGCGTGTCGTTACCGCATTGCCGCAGATACAACAGATACAAAAATTGGCTTACCCGAAATTAAATTAGGTATTCATCCAGGATGGGGTGGTACGGTGCGTTTGCCCAAATTAATTGGCGCTATTGAAGCGATGAAAATGATTTTGCCTGGTGCTGCCTATGATGCAAAAAAATGCGCACGTTTAGGGATTGTTGATTTAACAGTGCCAGAACGCATGTTAAAACGCGCGGCGGTTGAAACCATTTTACGTAAACCTCAGCCACACACACCAGGATTTATAGCAAAACTCACTCATGTTTCTTTTGTTCGCCCGATGCTTGGAAAATTGTTTTATAAAAATTTAACCAATAAAAAAGTGAATAAAAAACATTATCCAGCGCCTTATGCGGTCGTTCGTAATTGGGTGAGAGATGGTGCGACGGGCGATGCGATGATCAATGAAGCGCAATCGATTGCAGCATTGATGATTACCGATACAGCACGAAATTTAGTGCGCATTTTCTTTCTGCAAGAAAAAATGAAAGGGATTGGCAAGCAAGCTAACTTTAAAAAATCAGCTTGGGTTCATGTCATCGGTGCTGGCACGATGGGAGGTGATATTGCGGCGTGGTGCGCGTCACAAGGTCTGCATGTTACCTTGCAAGATCAATCGCCTGAGAAAATTGCACCCGCGATGAAGCGTGCTTATCAGTTATTCCAAAAAAAATTACGCGTGCCACGGTTAGTTCAAGCCGCTATGGACCGCTTACAACCGGATGAACAAGGTCTGGGTGTTGCGCGGGCTGATATTATTATTGAAGCCGTATTTGAAAATTTATCGGTAAAACAAGATATTTTTCGCAACGTAGAAGCGAAAGCAAAGCCGACTGCGATTTTGGCTACCAATACATCGAGCATTCCATTGGAAGAAATTGCAACCGCCTTGAAAGATCCATCGCGTTTGGTGGGTGTTCACTTTTTCAATCCGGTTGAAAAAATGCCCTTGGTTGAAATTGTGTTTGGTGAACAAACGACCGATGAAACGGTCTATCAAGCGGCTGCTTTTGTGGGCGTCATTAACCGTTTACCATTGCCAGTGGCAAGTCGACCTGGTTTCCTCGTCAATCGTGTATTAATGCCCTATTTGATGGAAGCAATGATTTTGTTTGAAGAAGGTGTTCCAGCGCTCGTCATTGATAAAGCAGCGGTGGAATTTGGTATGCCGATGGGCCCGATTACTTTGGCAGATAAAGTCGGATTGGATGTCTGCCTGAGTGTTGCTGAAAATCTATCACACTATTTTGGCGGCAAAGTGCCTGATCGCTTAAAGTCGATGGTACAAGCGGGGCGTTTGGGTGTTAAAACGGGTTATGGCTTTTATCAATATCGTCAAGGCAACCCAGTGAAAGCTGAAAGCGGGAATGTTTCTTCAATACCTTCTGATATTTCTGATAGAATGATTTTGCGGATGTTGAATGAAGCAGTTGCTTGTCTTGCAGAGCAGGTCATATCAGATGTCGATTTACTAGATGCTGGGATGATTTTCGGTACGGGCTTTGCGCCATTTTTAGGTGGCCCTATGCAGTATGCTAAATCGCGCGGTGTCAAAACGGTGGTTGCGCGTTTAGAAGCATTTGCAAAACAGTACGGTGATCGATTTATGCCACATGCTGGATGGCAGCGCTTCATCAATTTGAATGGATCGGATTATTCATCTCATACTGAAACAAAATTCCGTGGTGTTGATGAAATTACTGATGTTCAAGCGTGATTTTAGGATGAATAGACTTCTTGTGTAACATAGGTTATTTAAGAAGTCTGATAGCCAGGAGGGATTTATGAATCGATACCCAGATAATGAATTATCTTTTTCTGATTTGTTGAAACGATCCATTCGTTTGCACTATCTGACATTGAAGCACACGATTTTTTTTATTCTTGTTATTACGCTCATTAAGTATTTATCAGTTTTGGCGCTTGCATTGACCCCGATGCCCGCACATAAGGCTGTTTATATCATTGCTGCGTTGATTATTTCTTATTTTTTTGCGGCAGCACTGGTTGCGGCTCAACGTGCTTTTTTGGATCAGTCGGGATCTATGCTCAATGCGCTAAAAACGATATGGCATCGTATTCTACCGATTTATGGGACTTTGTTGATTTATGTCATTGGTACCATCATTCTTTACTATTTGATCGATTCTGTAACCTTTGCTGTTGATAAATTACTTCATGAGCCTTCTTCTTCCAGTTTGCATGGCGGTTCGTTGATACTCATGACAGCACTTATGTTTATGTATATCGCAATGTTTTACTTCGCTTTCCCAATAACGATTATCGATGAAAAACCGGTTCATAAGGCTTTTTATGACAGCACATTGATGACTGAAAAAAATAAGTTTGGGGTGCTCATTTTATTTTTGATTCTTTGTTCGACAATCGTGTTGTTGATACCAGGTGCGATCCATGAATATTTTTTAACACTGTATCATTTGGATGCGGTATTTGATTTTATTGTGTTATGCGTTGCTGGACCGATCTATATTAACTTGTTGTTACTATTGATTAATGACTCAAAAAAACAAATGCAGTATATTGATTTGTAATAGCTCACGTCCCCATAGAAATGCCGCTTTTGCGGGCTTTTTTGTGATAATTCTCGTTAAAATGCTCGATGTACCAACCAGTACACCTGCGCTTTTAACTCAAATTATCACAAAAAATCCCATCAAAATCGACATTTTACCTGTTCAGAGTGAGAGGCTCTGATCTGTTACATTGATTTTTACAGGAAAGCTAACGCAGTATCGCTAAAACGATGCGCTGCGTTAGCGCAGAGCACAGATTAGTTTTCGGTTTCAACAAACTGAACACCGTCCGCTTGTAAACCATCTAATTCTTGCAATGAAACAACAGCAACTAATGGCTTACCGCGACGTGTCAATACAACGCGTTGATTACCATAAGCAGCTTGATTAATCATTTCAGAAAAGTTTTCTCTTGCTTCGACAGTAGACATCTTCAACATGATATACCTCGTATCAATCTTAACGAATTTATGTATTAAATTATATAAATACGCTAACATTTTGTTTTTTCAAATGAAAACTCCTGTCCTTTAGTCACAAATCCATAATGTGCAACAAATGTACACTAAGTGCGTTATAAATGCAAGCGTCAAAAAGAAACTTTGTCGGATATTGTTAATTTAAACCCAAGTTACTTGAAGGGGCGATTCAGCAGTAAAATCCTCTCGTTACCCCTCGAATATCCTCATTTTCGCTTTTGCCGATACTTTAGGGACAGAACCTAAGACCATTCTTTTTCTAAATGTTTTAACTTATCTGGAACATCCTTCCATGCGTCAGCATCTTGAGGAGCGGGCTTCATTGCAGTAATGATGGGCCATTCTTTGGATAATGTTTTGTTTAACGCAAGAAAGTCTGCTTTTTCGGATGGCAAGTCATCTTCAGCGAAAATGGCGTCAATGGGACATTCTGGTACACAGAGATTGCAATCAATGCACTCGTCAGGATCAATCACTAACATGTTGGGCCCTTCGCGAAAGCAGTCTACAGGACATACTTCCACGCAATCGGTGTATTTACATTTAATGCAGTTATCAACAACTACAAACGTCATGATTTGATCCTTATATACCTGAAAAATTTGTCTGAATTATAAGGTTAAAATCATCTGCTGCAAAGCCAAATGTATTTATGCTATGATCCCGCGATATTCATTTTAAGCGAGTAATTATCGATGAACGCCAAAGAACAAATTCAAAAAACAATCGATGAAAACAAGGTAGTGTTATTTATGAAGGGCACGCCTGATTTTCCACAATGTGGATTCTCCAGCAAAGTTGTGCAGATCTTACGTACATGCGATGTTGAGTTTGTAGGGGTCAATGTATTGAGCGATCCAGAACTGCGCCAAGGTATAAAAGATTTTACGAATTGGCCAACCATTCCGCAGCTCTATATTCGTGGTGAATTTCTGGGTGGCTGCGATATTGTGACTGAGTTGTTCGAAAGCGGTGAATTGCAAAAAATGTTTGCTGCAGCCTGAGCCAAGCCCCTTATTTCCATAAGTCTTCTTTTGAAGTGTCGACGTCTGTTGGTGTATCTCTGCGCTGATAGATACGTTGGTATTTTTCATATTCCGCTTTTTGCGAAGCTGATTTCGCATGGGTTTCGTCGAATTCAGCCATCTTTGCATCTATGTCGCTGACAAAATGTTTATCTATCATGCTCATTTGTTACAATACCTTACGATAAAAAATAAATGTGCGACCATTTTAACATGACAGACCTGCAACTAAAATACTTCGATTTTAAAACGCTGATGACCGCTGAAGGTCTGTTGGCGTTGGATCACACTTTTTTGAGATTGCTTGAAAAAAAAGATGCGCACTTATTTGAAAAATTGAATGATTATCGCGATGGAAAATTAAAGGTAGCAGAAATCAGTGAATGGATTATTGCGTGCGCACCGATTCTTGAAACATTTATTGCAGAACTTTTTCAAATCGAATCAGCCGTTTCGGCGCTCTATCAAACAACGCATTATCACGATCCCATTTTTCAATTTAAAGATTATTATGTGCATCATGCAAAGCGATTAATGAAATCTGTCACAGATATTACGCAATTTGAAGCATTAAACAATTGGCTAGAGAACACAATTGAAAAAAAGGGCGACAAAGAATTAGCGGTTGCAAAACTCGGTATTTATTTTTTATCAGATGAAAATCAATTTCAATCTGAGATTGAAAAATTAATACATTGGTGTGTACTCGCCCAACAAACCGATGATGGCAAAAAAATAATAAAAGGGTGGCGCAGTTTTCATTTACCTCAAAAAAAACAGTATGAAAATTTGGTTCCCATGGTTCCTGTTGAAAATGATCCCTTTGGACGTTTTGAAGCACCTAAAAATACCCAAAGACAGCGCGAAGGATTTAAATTAACAGATCCTAGAATGTCTTTACGTGAAGTGTTGAGTGAAATTCATTATTGTGTTTATTGCCACGAAAATGAAGGTGATTTTTGTTCAAAGGGTTTTCCGGTTAAAAAAAATAATCCAGAAATGGGATTAAAAACAAATCCCACGGGTGAACTATTAACAGGGTGTCCGTTAGAAGAAAAAATTTCTGAAATGCATGTGGTCAAAAAATCAGGCTATGGTATTGGTGCGCTTGCAATTATCACGATTGATAATCCCATGTGTGCGGTGACTGGTCATCGTATTTGTAATGATTGTATGAAAGCGTGTATTTATCAAAAACAAGATCCTGTGAATATTCCAGAAATTGAAACACGTGTTTTAACCGACGTACTCGATTTACCGTGGGGTGTTGAAATTTATGATTTATTAATGCGATGGAATCCGTTGCGTCAAACACAGTACACGCCAAAACCCTACAATAATACGAAAGTGTTAGTGATGGGGATGGGGCCTGCAGGATTTACATTGGCACATCATTTATTGATGGCGGGATGTGCAGTGGTTGGTGCAGATGGTTTGAAAATAGAACCGTTGCCAGAAAACTTAATTTCAAATCCTATTTATGATTTCAAGTCACTCAAAGAATCATTGGATGATCGTATTATGTCGGGATTTGGCGGTGTTACTGAATATGGTATTACCGTGCGCTGGGATAAAAATTTTCTCAAGCTGATTTATTTGAGTTTAGCGCGCAGACAGTATTTTCAAGTGTTTGGTAATGTGCGATTGGGCGGGACTATTACCATCGAAAATGCATGGTCATTGGGATTTGATCATGTTTCTGTTGCGGTCGGTGCTGGATTATCGCGTGAATTATCGATTCCCAATAGTTTATCGCCAGGCATGCGCCAAGCGAATGATTTTTTAATGGCATTGCAATTAACGGGGGCTATTAAAAAATCAAGCCTTGCAAATTTACAAGTGCGTATGCCAGCCATTGTGATTGGCGGGGGATTAACAGGGATTGATACTGCTACGGAAGTACAAGCATATTACATAACACAAGTTGAAAAAGTGCATCAGCGTTATCATATTTTGAAATCAAACTTGAGTGAGGAAAATTTACGTGCGTATTTCGATGCGCAATCACTTGAAATTCTCGATGAATTTTTATCACATGCTGAAAAAATAATTGCTGAGCGAGACCTAGCACATTTGGAAGAAAGAGCACCCAATTTAAATCAACTCATACGTGATTGGGGTGGCGTAACAATTGCCTATCGTAAAAGCGTTCAAGAATCTCCTGCCTATCAACGAAATCATGAAGAAGTGATTAAAGCCTTAGAAGAAGGCATTTATTATGCCGAAGGATTAGAACCCGCTGCTGTATTGCTGGATCGTTATGGCTCGGCCAATGCACTCATTTGTCGTTGGCGCGTTCAAGATGAGGGTGGGGAATGGATGTGGAGTAGTGAAGAGCAAACATTACCTGCGAAATCTATTTTTGTTGCAACGGGCGCAAAGCCGAATATCGCTTATGAATTTGAGCATCGCGGTACGTTTTTGCGTTCAGGTAATGCGTATCAAACGTATGAAGATCGTGATAGTACATTGATTGCAACAGAAAACACGGGGCATGTTAAAGCTGAAAAAATAGGCATTTTTACAAGTTATGATCGTGATAATGGTCGCGTCAGTTTTTTAGGGGATACGCATCCGATTTTTCATGGTAGTGTTGTGAAAGCCATTGCATCGGCAAAACGCGGTTATCCAAAAATCATGGATGCGCTAAAAAATAAAATAAATTTGGGTGATATTGCTGAATATGAACGCTTTCGTGAAAAAATAAATACATTATTCGATGCAACGATTATGGCAATCGTAAGACATACAGAAAATGTTATTGAATTAACGGTTTGTGCACCAATGGCTGCAAAACAATTTAAACCCGGACAATTTTATCGCATACAAAATTATGAATCTTTAGCGCCGTATGCGGGTAGTACCCGGTTGCAAACAGAAACCATTTCAGCGCTTGCGATTTATAATTCAAAATGTCCTGATCAATTATCTTTTATCATTCTTGAAGAGGGCGCTAGTTCGAAATTAGTGGCAACATTCGAAGTCAATCAACCTATTTCATTAATGGGTCCTACGGGTGCAAAAGCAAGAATTTCTGATGAACCGGAAAATATAATTATTGTTGGCGATAAGATGGCGCTTATTTATTTGCTATCAGTAGGACCCGCATTAAAGTTAGCAGGACATCACATTACTTTTATTGCTTGCATTCATGCTAAAGAACGTTTTGCGTTGGATCGTATTCAAAAAAATGCGGATCACATACTATTTTGTGATAATGAAAATGAAATTATTGCGTTGATGCAAACTATTGACTTAAATGCCGTTAAAAATATTACGGTAATCGGTTCATCTGTTCTATTAAAACAAGTTACTCAAGCACGAAATACAGTGTTACAAAAACAACTGCATGCGGACGTGACATTTACAGCGTCCGTTTATGGTCCTATGCAATGCATGTTAAAAGGCGTTTGTGCGCAATGTTTGCAATGGCAAATTGATCCTAAAACTAAGCTGCGTACAAAAGCAATATATGCGTGTTCATGGCAACATCAACCAATGGAAATAATAGATATTGATCATATCAATGATCGACTCGAACAAAATAAAGCACAAGAAATTTTAACGAATTTGTGGCTGAATTATATATTTGAAAAGCATGCTGTTAATAAAATATAGCGAAATAAGCGTCGCATCATGGCTCAATGAAGGGCAGACGGGTATAACGTTAGTTTTTAATTAAAATAAAAGAGGCGTACGTAGCATAAATTCTCACACAAAATATTGCACCAAATACGCCGACGCAATTCCCGCTATAAACCCAAATATATGCGCCTCAATAGAAATCTTACGATCCTTTGCTGGCAATAAATTACTAAACATCCCCGCAAAATAATACAAACACGCAACACCTACGATCACTGACAAATAACTGGGTTTGTAATAAATCCCAATTATAATAAATCCCAAATAGCCCATGATTAATCCACTCGCACCCACATGAATGCCTTTTCTCGCAAAGCCCCAAGTGAGTACGCCAGAAATCAAAATAATAATCACAGTCACAGTTAAAAACACCCTTTGACCTTGCAATAAAATCAAATTAGAAAAAATAAATAGGGGCAATGCATTAAATATGAAATGTGTAAAACTGCCATGCAAAAAGGGAGAGCAGGGGATGCCTATTAATCCAAATAATTTTCTGGGCCAAATGCCAAGTACATTCAGACGATAACGTAAAATCCAATTTAAAATTTGAATCACAAAAAGTAGCGCAATAAAACCTACCGAAAGTGGCAATGAATCTTTTAATTGATCCATTGTGTGTACAAGTGCACCCATAACAATATATCCTTAGTTACTGATAATGAGAGTACTCTGAAATTTTAGACCGATGTATCCGGTCCTTTGTTATGTGCAACGGCATGGGACCGACCAGTGCGTGCTGTTAGATTGCTGCTCTCTGCTCCGGCAGGATATTTCCTGCTCTTAATTCTTCTGCAGGTACTGCTGACTCTCTGGCCCAGCTGTGATTGCCGAAACTGGCTGAACGCCCACAAAAAACCGTTGGTTGGCATATCGTTCAACATGTATTTTTGAAGCCTGTGCCTGGCTCCATAAATCCTGAAGCGCAGCGGACAGTGCTAACCAGCCTGTTTGTATTGATTGTGTTGCGCCGGATGTTAAGTGAACAACCCTTTCAAGCACGCTTGATGCAGCATCACTATCCGTTGATGTTTGTTTTTTGGCAAATGCACAAGGAATTTCAACATAAAATGTAAATAGTGTGTGTGGGATATCATTGTCTGGATTTGCTATTTTTTTAAATACCTCATGTGTATCCGCTGTGTCAGTTAAGATGATGCCTTTTTCGATCAAAAAATGTGCGAAGCAAATGAGGCGAAATTGATTGGCGCGTGAAGTGTATCCCGTTGATGTTTTTAGATCGATTGTTCTAAGATAATCAGTTAAACCGGGATTGCCTGTCGTGTATACCTCTATTTGTGTTTTGAAATCGCCAAAATTTTGAATGTCGAGCTTCTGTAGTAATGACTCTGACCGCGTTAAAGGGGATTCCTTTTTTTGCGGTTGTGGAGATTCTGGAGATTGTGGACGCATATCACCTTCCCTTTTGGTTGAATAATTTGTTCGTGATTTTAGCGCAATCACAGTCTAAAAAGCCATAGGATATCCCGCTTTTGTCGACTCTTTACTTCAATTTTTCATGTCTGTTTTGTATATTTCAGTGTGCTCTTTTGCTGTTTTTTTAGGCAGAAACAGCTATCGATTAATATTCCTTTAATTTTTATTTGATACAGTAAAGATATTATTAGCA
>Ga0155584_1107_pt1 | contig 31201 bp, 28 predicted proteins | sample RifCSPhighO2_12_FD_107241 | JGI IMG/M metagenome (GOLD analysis project Ga0155584, IMG submission 107241) | Gammaproteobacteria bacterium RIFCSPHIGHO2_12_FULL_40_19
CGTCGGTGAAAAAAAAGGGAGCTATCAAACACCCCGCGGGCATCACATTATTTGTGAAAAAATCGGTGCTGATTTACCTATCTTTACTGTGTTTCAAGCACGCAAACCCACCGGTGAAATATTCTCGCCCGAATTAGAAAAACAATTTCCCGATCGCGATTGGATTCTATCTCGTATTTTATGGCTTGCTGGCACAGAAGCGGGCGTGAATTGCGGCGGTGACGTCGATACCCAACAACGGTTTATTTACATTCACGGTACCAATGATGAAAAAAACATGGGAACGCCGAATTCGCATGGCTGTATTCGTATGCGTAACAGTGATGTGATTGAGCTGTTTGATCGTGTAATTTTGGGCATGCCAGCCCATATTCAGACATAATCCGTTGAGTTGATATAACGTGAATAACGGACTATAACTCTACATGCGGCGTGTACGGTTATTTTAAGGGATCATCTTATGAATCAGATAATTGAATCACATGATGAAGTACTAAAGTTCTGGTTTGGTCGCGTGGAAGAAACGATAGTGCCAACGGAGCATCGTGCCAAAATTTGGTTTGGCGAAGATGAAGAGATTGATGCAGAAATTAAAACGCGGTTCAGTACCCATCTCGATGCTGCCTTCACGGGTGAATTGGATGTCTGGGAAAAAACACCGCGGGGAAAATTGGGTTTGATTATCGTGTTAGATCAATTTGCGCGTCATATCTATCGCAACTCAGATCAGGCTTTTTCGCAAGATGCAAAGGCACTTTCTATTTGCTTGGAAGGGATGCAGCATGAAGCAGATCATGCGCTGAGTTTAATTGAACGCGTATTCTATTATTTCCCACTACTACATTCCGAAAAAATCAGATACCAAGAACAATCAGTGCGTGCATACCGTACATTGGCGGATTTGGCGTTTTCTGAAACCCGTGTTATCTTTGACAGCTTTTTGAAATTTGCGAATCACCATTATTCGATTATTCACCGATTCGGTCGATTTCCGCAGCGCAATATCGCATTGCATAGAGAATCAAGTAAGGCGGAAATGACTTTCTTGAGAGAAATTGAAGAACGCTGAGGGTTTGTCCATGGCAGAACAACAAGATCAACCTATTTATCGCGTCATTTTCATTCAAAATGATAAGTTATACGAAGTGTATGCGAAGTATTTAACAGAAGAAAGCTTGATGGGGTTTATTGAAATCGAAGAGTTGATTTTTCAAGAAACGAGTTCGAGTTTGGTGATAGATCCTTCTGAAGAAAAATTACGCGCTGAATTTAAAGGCGTGAAACGTTCTTATATCCCCTTACATACCATTTTACGCATTGATGAAGTGATGAAAGAAGGTGCTGCGCGAATGACATCACCTGAAAAAGTCATTGCGAAAATGGGGAACGTCAGTCATTTGCCATTTAAAAATAAAGAGTAACGTATGTCCAAAACAAATGGGTTTCTTTGGGCCGATGTCGCCGGTGTTTCATTAACTGCAGAAGATAAAGAAATCCTCGCGCATCCCAGTATATCTGGCATGATTTTATTTTCACGTAACTTTGAATCTATTGCACAATTACAATCGTTAACGCGCGAAATCAATACAATTTCTCCACAATTAATTATCACTGTTGATCAAGAAGGTGGACGCGTACAGCGTTTTCGAGAGGGATTTACAGAATTGCCAGCGATGGGATCGTGGGGTGATGAGTTTGCAACACATCCGGAAAAAACAAAACATGATTTTTCACGCATGTTACACGTGATGGTAAAAGAATTACAAAATGTCGGTATTTATAGCACATTAGTGCCAGTGCTTGATATTGATTATGATCGCAATACAGTGATTGGTCATCGTAGTTTTGGTAACAATAAAAATATTGTGACAGCACTCAGTGATTTTGTAATTGATCAATTTCATCAATTAAAAATGCCGGTGACAGGAAAACATTTCCCGGGACATGGTTGGGTGACTGTCGATTCTCATTTTGATTTACCCATTGACGAACGATCGCTCAATGAAATTTCTGAACAGGATTTACAGCCGTTTTTGCAATTATCTGCACGACTCGATGCGATTATGTTAGCGCATATTGTGTATGAGCAAGTCGATCCACAGCCGGTTTGTTTTTCGCGATTTTGGATACAAAAAATGCTGCGTCAACAATTACAGTTTGATGGACTCATCATCAGTGATGATTTGTCGATGCAAGCAGTTGCGAAAATGGGTTCTTATGCGGATCGCGCGTCGATGGCACTTGAAGCAGGTTGCGATATTTTATTGGCATGCAATTTTCGAGAAGGCCTTATTGATATTTTGGATCATGTTTTGCCGAAGAAAAGTGAGGGGTTGGATCGTCGGTTGCAGCGGTATAGTCGGTTTTTATGATTGATGTGTGTTAAGTGCGAGAGGAAGCGCGAGTGATAACGACCGCAATGCATGAATGGAACGTGGCTTCGCTGCTAACAAACGCATGATAAGGGACAGGTACGAAATAAGTCCTACAAGTGGCGCCCAAGAGGACAGTTAGATTTAAATGTTTCGATTGAAAAAAGTTGAAGGAATAGCTAGCTATTTCGAAACTTTTTGAATGAGAAACGTTTAAAGATGACTGTCATATTGGGATGCCAGTTGTAGGACTTATTTCGTACCTGTCCCTAAGTCATGTGACATCGCAAATTCGCTTTTCACCCCAAACCGTTATAACATTGAATTATCTTTGAACACGTTTTAAAGAATGCGCATGCAGACATTACTTCAAGATTTACACCATTTTCTCGCACTTCATAGCTGGCTCGTTAATATTGGGTTGATATTAATTGCCATGCTGCTGTTTCACTGGGTTTCTCGACGAATTTATCGTTTTTTGCTGAAATACTTAAGTGCTGGCAACCACATCTGGTTGCTCTCGTTAACAAAATCCATTCACGCTCCGTGGCTCACCTTTTTTTGGTTGATGGCAATCAGCTTTATTATTCCCATTGTGATGCTCCGTTTTAAAATTGATATTTCGCATTTGAATTTTGTGAACACGCTGCGCAGTTTGTGTTTTGTCGGTGCGTTTTATTGGTCGTTTTTAACATTCATCACCAAGATGGAACAAGAAATTGTACCGCGTTCCGGTCGTATCCCCGTGCGAGATAAAACAACACTGCGCGCGTTAGCGCAATTATCTCGGATTATTTTAACGATAGTCGTGTTATTAGCTGTATTGCCGATACTGGGTTTTAGCACAGGGAGTTTATTGGCGTTTGGTGGTGTTGGTGGTTTGGGTGTCGCTTTTGCTGCGAAAGAGACATTGTCGAATATTTTGGGCGGCATGATGATTTTTTGGGATCGTCCTTTTTCGGTGGGTGATTGGATTCGTTCTCCTGATCGTGATATTGAGGGAACCGTAGAACATATTGGGTGGCGCTTAACGCGGATTCGTACATTTTCTAAAAGGCCGCTGTATGTTCCTAACGGTATTTTTTCAACCATTGCGATCGAAAATCCACAACGAATGAGTCATCGACGCATTAATGCAACAGTCGGTGTGCGTTATGATGATGCGAAGGCGGTTGGAGAAATTGTGAAGGCAACAGAAGATATGTTGCATCAGCATCCTGGCATTGATCCCATGCAGACGTTAATGGTGCATTTTATAGAGTTTGGTCCGTCATCATTAAATTTAAATATCTATGCATTTACCAAAACAACGGATTGGGTTAAATATCGCCAAGTACAGCAAGATGTATTTTTAAAAACTATTGCAATTATTGCAGCGCATGGTGCAGAATGTGCCTTCCCAACAACAACCGTGCTTCTTCCTAATGATAATCGAACTGAACAATAATCAAAATCCTGTGGATATGGCGGGGTCTGACGTGCAACCAGAAGTATTACCAAGTCATATTCGCGAAGTGCTTGCAAAATCAACATGCATTTATTCGAAAAAAGAAGTGGAAGATGCGTTGGATAAAATGGCGGATGAAATTCATGAACGTTTAGCGCATGAAAATCCTATTTTTTTGTGTGTGGTTGTCGGTGGTATTGTACCGCTCGGTAATTTATTGCCGCGTTTAGATTTTCCCTTAGAGGTAGATTACATCCACGCAACGCGCTATCAACGTAAAACGGTTGGTCAAGAATTGGTATGGAAAGTAACGCCTCAATGCGCGTTAAAAAATCGTACGATTTTAATTGTCGATGATATTTTGGATGGTGGTGTGACATTAGCTGAAATTGTCAATTATTGTCAGGGGCAAGGTGCGCGTGAAGTATTAACAGCCGTGCTCGTTGATAAAGACAACGCACGCCTTCCGCAAGGCTTGCCGCACGCGGATTTCTGCGGATTGCGTGTCGATAATCATTATGTGTTTGGCTACGGTATGGATTACAAAGGCTATTTGCGTAATGCGCCTGGCATTTACATGATTGCGCCTGAACACAGTTAGAAGTGAGAGGCCCTGATCTATTACGAAGCAGAGCGATAGGAAATGCGAATGCTTTCAGGGCTTCTGTACTATCCGAAATTTTGAATCGGCTGTTGTGCTATGACTGCGCGCATTGCATCACACACTTGTTGCATCACGTGAATATTGTGAATACACGCTAAATTATGATACGCCGGCGCTTTTATTTTAAATAAATAATGTAAATACGCACGCGAATGATGTTTGCATGTATGACATGCGCAATTTTTTAAAATGGGATTGTCGTCTTTCGTATAAATGGCTTTTTTAATGCTGATTTGACCTTTGTTTTCACCATAAGAATTAAATTTAACCCATATGTCATCGGGTTCTGCAAATCCGTGATAGAGCGAACCATGTCTTGCATTGCGTGTTGGTCCCACGCAATCAAAAATATCGACGCCCAATTTTACGACATCGATTAAATCTTGTGGATGCAAACCAACGCCCATTGTGTAACGCACTTTATCGTCGGGTAACGCAGGACGAACCCAGTTAATAATTTCAGCCGTTTTTTCCATGTTAAAACCAATGGATTCGCCGCCAATAGCAATGCCATCTAAATTCACATCAATAATAAATTGCGTACTTTGTTCGCGTAATTTTTGATAGGCGCCACCTTGAATGATGCCAAAAAGTGCTTGTTTTAAGCCATAAAATGAATCGGGATTTTTTTCGTGAATTTCTTTAGAGTGCAGCAACCAGCGATGTGTACGCGCCATGATTTTTTCAGCTTCATATTCTGTCGCTGTGTCGGGTGTGCATTGATCAAATGCCATAATAATATCGGCGCCAATACTTTTTTGTGCATCAATCGATGTTTGTGAATTTAATTCAATACGTTGTCCTGTAACAGGATGTTTAAATTGCGCGCCGCTTGAACTGATTTTGCAGATGTCTGTTTTATTCGACAAGCTGAATACTTGAAACCCACCGCTGTCCGTTAACATGGGTTTATGCCATCCCATGAAGACATGCATGCCACCGGCTGCTTGTAATATTTCCATCCCCGGCGCAACGAGCATGTGATAGGTATTGCCGCCTAAAATAATTTGGCTATTTGTTGCGGTTAAATCATCGGGCGTCATTAAATTCACAAAGGCACGTGTGCCGACAGGCATAAAGCAGGGCGTTGTAAATTCGCCGTGCGGGGTCGTCACTTTCATGATACGTGCATGGGTCTTTGTGTGTTGATGAATTAATTGGCTGAAATAAGTATTTGGCATGGGTGTATTTATATAGAAAAACGCGCCGAAACTCAAATATCAATGTCAGATTAATCAACGCCATTCAAGCTGACTCACTCTGCAATGCATCCATCATCGCCCTTAAAAACCGCGCCACCTCACCGCCCGTAATCGCACGATGATCAACACTCAATGATAATGGGATAGAACGGTGTAATTCGGGTTGATTATTTTCATTGAGCGCGACCGTTTTTGTGATTCTACCTACGCCCACGATTGAAACAGTGGGCGGTAAAATAATTGGATTGGCATAACGTCCTGCAATCGCTCCGAAATTGGATAATACAATTGTTGCACCATGTAGATCGCTTTGCGCAATGGATTTGGTTTGCGCTTGCGTTTTAAATTTTTCAACCGCTGAACGGATCTCTTCATCGGATAAGTTGACAATATCTTTAATGACAGGCACATATAAACCGTGCGGCACATCCACAGCTAATCCTAAATGAATGTGATCATATTTTTTCATACGCGTTGTTTTGCCGTCAAAATGGGCATTTAACGCAGGTTCAACAGTGCAAGCGTGAATAATCGCACGAATAATGCGTACCGTAATATCTTGCTTGCCAACCCATCCATGAATATCAACATCATCCATTAACGTCACCGGCACAATATCGTGATGGGATTGCAGCATGCTCATTACCATCGCACGTTTGATATTGGACAGCGGTTCCCAATCGGAGGTGTCTTGTGTTTTTGTGCTAACAGGCTTTGAAGCAGCGGCATTTTTAACATCGGCTGCCGTGATACGTTCACCCGAAAAAGTGACGTGCGATAAATCGACATTGAGTTGGCGTGCGAGCGCGCGAATTGCAGGGGTTGCTTTGACATTGGAATGCGTCGCTGAGCTTGTCATTGAAAAGGCAGTATTGGAGACAATTTTTTCGGACTGTTCAATTTTACCGACCACAGTCCCGGTATCTGTCGGAATATCTTTCGGGTCAGGTTCACCCTCAAAACCAATTAATGGTTTTCCGGTTTCAATCGTTTCATTCACCTCACCAAATAATTTTTCAATCGTTGCATCAAACGGGGCAGGAACGTCAACCAGTGCTTTCGCGGTTTCCATCGCAACGATGGGTTGATCTTTTTTAACAAGGTCGCCTTCTTTGACAAACCATTCGCGGATGATTGCGTCGGGGAGGCCTTCGCCGAGGTCGGGGAGTTTGAAGATTTTCATGGGTGTCCTAATTATTTCTGTGATCGCTTTATTTTTCTATTTCTATTTCTATTTCTCTGATACCTCACACTGATACCACATTCCGTACCGCCTTCAAAATTCTTGCCACACTCGGCATATAATATTTCTCAAGTTGCGCATAGGGCATCACCGTATCGTAACCAGAAACACGTTGAATAGGGGCAGTTAAGGCATCAAATGCATATTCTGCTAATTGTGCGGCAATTTCAGCGCCCACACTGCATGTGCGCGGTGCTTCTTGAATAATCACACACCGTCCTGTTTTTTCAACAGACGTTAAAATGGTTGCGATATCAATGGGTGATATCGTAGCAAGATCAATAATTTCAGCGGAAATACCGCTGTTTTCCAGTTGTTCTGCCGCTTCAATCGTTTCTTTCATCATTGCGCCCCACGTGACCAGTGTGACGTCGGTGCCTTCTTTGACAATAAAACATTGATCGAGTGGGAGTGCTTCGCCGTTATCCGGCACTTCCTGTTTCAGCAAACGATAAATACGTTTCGGTTCTAAAAATAAAACCGGATCTGGATTGCGAATCGCAGCTAATAATAATCCATAAGCCTTGGCAGGAGAGGATGGAATGACAACGCGAATGCCGGGAATATGTGCGAATAATGCTTCGGTGCTTTCTGAATGATGTTCGGGGGCGTGAATGCCGCCACCATAAGGGGCGCGATAGACAAGGGGACAACTTAATCGTCCGCGGGTGCGATTTCGTAATCGAGACGCATGGGATAAAATTTGATCGACGGCAGAATAAATAAATCCACAAAATTGAAATTCTGCGATGGGTTTTAAACCTTGTGATGCCATACCAATCGCCATGCCCGCAATCATACTTTCAGCGAGTGGCGTATCGAGTACGCGCTCGGGTCCAAACTTTTCAAGCAATCCAACGGTTGAACGAAAAACACCGCCATTGACGGCAATATCTTCACCGAAAATGATGACGTTTTTGTCATGTGCCATTTCATAAGCGATGGCTTGAGTAACGGCTTCGACTAAGGTTATTGCTGTCATAAATAGTTCGCTTTGTTAAATGAGTTAGGGTATCAGGGATCCGGTATCAGTGTGACTGTACCTCAGACACTCACACTCATCCCTCACACCGATCCCTTATTCTGTTCCAACAAATCATCACGCTGATCGAGCATCGCATCAGGTAGCGTTTCATACATATAATCAAACATGGATTCTGGTTTTTGTTTTTCTCTTGAGAAATACATTTCAATTTCTTTTTCAACAAAGGCTTTAGTCGTGTGTTGTAACTCGGTTTCTTTGTCTTTATCCCAAACACCTTGTGCTTCTAAATAATAACCCAAACGTGCGATGGGTTCTTTTTTCCATGCGTTTTTTTTGTCTTCGGGATCGCTATAGCGTGACGCGTCATCCACTGTGGTGTGATCCGCCAAACGATACGTAACCGCTTCAATCACTGTGGCTTTGCCGCCATTACGCGCTTGATGAATCGCAGCTTTGGCCACATCAAGCATAGCAATAACATCATTGCCATCCACTTGAATGCAATCGAGTCCTGCAGCAATCGCTTTTTGTGCGAGCGTCGTACACGTCGTTTGTTTTTCACGCGGCACAGAAATCGCCCATTGATTATTATCGATCACAAATACAATCGGCAAATACCATGCGCCTGCTAAATTGAGTGCTTCGTAAAAATCACCTTTCGATGTCCCGCCGTCACCAATTTCAGTGACAACAACCCGTTTTTCTTTGCGGTATTTAATCGCATACGCAACACCGGTTGCATGTAAACATTGGGTGGCAATCGGAACGCACACAGGGAAATCTTGATTGGCGGCATTTGATGCATTGCCGCGTTCATCCCCAGACCAATACGCTAAAATATCAGCGAGCGCATATCCGCGTTGAATCATCACGCCATGGTCGCGATAAAAAGGACAAAGCACATCCTCTTTTTGGAGTGATAAACCCACCGGAATAAAAACGGCTTCTTGTCCGAGTGACGATGGAAAAGTGCCTATTTTTCCTGTGCGATGTAAATTCACCATTTGATTATCAAATACACGTAGTAATGTCATGCGTTTGTATAAATCAAGTAACAAATCGTGCGTGATGAAATCAGGAAAGGGTTGCGTCGGTTGGCTGTGCTCATCTAAATACTGTAAATAAGGCACAATAAATGAGGCGACCGTTTTTAATTTCTTTGGCATTATTTTCTCACACTCACACTCACACTTACTTCAATTTCTCAAACGCCATCGCTTCTGCAACCGCATTCGTTGTTTTTCCGCTTTTTGCAGCACGTTCTAACATCGTCATCGTAATATCGTATATCTCATCTACTTTTTTATTTACTTTGGAAAGGTCTTGGTAAGCGTAAGTGGTTGCTGCATTGATTAATCCACCTGAATTAATTAAAAAATCGGGCAGATAAGCGATGCCACGTTCCTGCATGACGTGTGTATTATTGTGATGGGCTAATTGATTATTCGCTGCACCGGCAATAATTTTTGCTTTCGTACGATGAATGAAATCGAGCGTGATCGTGCCGCCTAATGCACACGGAGAAAAAATATCGCACGCTATATTTTCAATTTGATCTGGCGAAACACTCGCAACCTGTAATTCTTTAGCGCATTTTTCAACAGCATATTTATTAGTATCTGAAATGGTGACAATTGCGCCATCTTCACTTAAATATTTTGCCAAATGATATCCTACGCGTCCGACACCTTGTATCGCAACGTGAATGCCATCGCAATTATTTTTTTGAAATTTAAATTTTACAGCCGCTTGAATTGCGCGGAAAACACCTTGCGCAGTAGAGGGAGACGGATCTTCATCGACGCGACCAGGACCTGATGCGCCGCACACAAAAGGTGTGCGTTCAAAAATTGTTGTCATATCTTCCAGGGTTGAACCGACATCAACCGCAGTAATATAACGACCATTTAATTCTTGAACAAAATCACCGAAACTGCGAAAAAGGGCTTTGCGATCAAACTCACCTTTGGGTTTAATAATTACGGCTTTTGCGCCACCGTGCGGTAAACCACACGCTGCTGCTTTGAGTGTCATGCCGTAAGACAGTCGAAGTGCATCTTTCAGCGCTAATTCAGGCGATTGATAGGGATAAAAACGACAGCCGCCCAGCGCGGGGCCAAGTTTTGTATTGTGAACAGCAATAATTGCATGTAAGCCGGTATTCGTATCGATTTTGGTATGAATATCGCCAAATTTAAGCATTTTTGCATAGCGAATGAGAGCTTTGTAACTGTGAACACGTGGCTTTTTAATCTGAATCATACAAATTCGACTCTTTATTTAATCAAGATACATGAGATGACGTGTATATTATCAAGTTTATGGCTCAATGGTAAGATGCTCTAAAACACGCTTTAGAGGTGGAAGTATTAATGAGTAAACACTGGATTTTGCCTTTTGCCATTGCGCATCGTGGCGCATCAAAAATCGCACCTGAAAATACAATAATTGCTTTGAAAAAAGCAAAAGAAAACGGTGCGTCATGGGTTGAATGCGATATTCAATTCACAAAAGATAATCAACCGGTTATTTTTCATGATGCGACATTGGCACGCACAACCAGTGGCCGTGGATTTTTATCGAATACCACACTGTCACGCGTGCAATCACTTGATGCCGGGGGTTGGTTTTCATCGGAATTTAAAAATGAACGTGTGCCGACATTACAAGAATGGTTGCAGACAGCAGCGCAATTAAAATTAGCATTAAACTTAGAAATTAAATCGACGACAAAAAAAGAGTCGATCACACTAGCAGAAACGGTGATTGATCATTTACAAAAGTATTGGCCTGCGCATTCAACCACATTATTTATGTCGAGCAGTAATCAGTTTGCTTTGATGCAAATTGCTGAACGCGCAAAAAGTTTGCCGCTGGGATTAATCATTGAAAAAAACATTTCAGAAAAAGAGGCTGCTGCTTTATTAAATGCAAACATTATTTCTGTGCATCAGCCCTATAAAATTTTAAATGCATCGTATGTGGGGATGTTGCATGAAATGGGGTTACGCGTATTGGCGTATACGGTGAATGATCTAACGCTGGCTATGCAATTAAAAGTAATGGGGGTTGATGGCATATTTACGGATGATGAACGGTTATTTCAACTGAAATAATGGAGAAAGGGATGGATCACGCAAACAGTTGCGCGTACTCAGATGACAACGAAAATTGATGGCATAGGTAAGTTTTCAAATTGACACCGTGTTTAATAATATTTTTTTTCTAACCAGAAATGTATGGCGTCATCCGTTCAACCGCTGATTTCAACGTTTGTCTATTCGTTGCATACGACAAGCGAATGAAACCTGGTGCACCAAATTCCGTGCCTGGCACGACAGCGACATGTGCTTTTTCAAGAATCAATTCTGACAGCGCAACATCATCTGCTAAACGGTGACGTTTAATGGCTGCTTCGACATTGGGAAATACATAAAATGCACCGTCAGCGGGCGGGCAAATGACGCCTGGAATATTGCTTAATTCGTGTTGCATAAAATCATGACGTTCTTTAAACACAATTTTGAGATTTGCGATAAATTCCTTTTCGCCGTTTAGCCCTGCAATTGCCGCATATTGTGAAATCGATGTGGGATTAGAAGTGCTGTGCGATTGCACTTTTGTCATGGCTTTAATGATTGCGACAGGTCCTGCCGCGTAACCAATGCGCCAACCTGTCATCGCGTAGGCTTTTGAAACACCATTGCACACGATCGTGCGATCTATTAATTCAGGAAACACATTCACAATATTAACGAAAAAATTTATTCCCCACAAAATATGTTCATACATATCATCTGAGGCGATCAGCACGTTGGGATGTTTTAATAATACAGCTGCAAGCGCTTTTAATTCTTCAGCATTATAGGCCATGCCTGTTGGATTGCTGGGACTGTTTAAAATCAACAAACGTGTCTTAGGCGTAATGGCTTGTTCAAGCTGTGCTGCGGTTATTTTGAATCGTGAGGAAACGTCGGTTTTTACAATGATATTAACGCCACCCGCTAGTGCAACCATCGCAGGATAAGAAACCCAATAGGGTGCGGGTATGATCACTTCATCGCCCGGATTTAGAATCGCTTGCGTAAGATTATATAAGCTTTGTTTTGCACCACAGGAAACGAGTATTTGTTCGCGCGTATAACTTAACTGGTTTTCTGTTTTGAATTTTCCAATGATGGCATCCTTGAGGGCAGGGATGCCGTCGACCGCTGTATATTTCGTATAGCCGGCGTTTATCGCTTGAATGGCAGCATCTTTAATAGATTGCGGCGTATCAAAATCGGGTTCACCGACGCTGAGATTAATAATATCAACCCCTTGTGCCTTTAATTGTGTTGCTTTACCGTTAATTGCGACTGTTGCAGAAGGGTTAACCGCATTGGCACGTTGTGAGATTTGCATGGAAATATTCCTGGTCTAGTGTAATTGTGAGTACTGTAATGAAATTGCCTTTGGTTTACAATAAGGGATCAATGTGAGGTATCGGTGTGAGTATCAGAGGTTAAATAAATCAAAATAGCAATTTTCAGCCACTCACACTGATTCCTCACACTGATACTTATTACTCCAAATGAATTAGAAATATATGACTGATCAATTCAAACTGGTAACATCATTCAAACCCAACGGTGATCAGCCGCAAGCCATCGAAAAATTGGTTGATGGTCTAAATGCAGGGCTTGCGTATCAAACATTGCTGGGTGTCACAGGATCTGGAAAAACATTTACGATTGCGAATGTCATTGATCGCGTGCAAAGACCAGCAATCGTTTTAGCGCCAAATAAAACATTAGCAGCACAATTATATGCAGAATTACGCGAATTTTTTCCGAAAAATGCCGTTGAATATTTTGTTTCGTATTATGATTATTATCAGCCGGAAGCGTATGTTCCTTCGACAGATACGTTTATTGAAAAAGACGCATCGATTAATGCGCAAATTGAGCAAATGCGTTTATCTGCAACCAAAGCATTATTAGAGCGCGAAGACGCGATTATTGTTGCGACTGTTTCAGCCATTTATGGATTGGGTGATCCGAAATCGTATTTGAGTATGGTGCTGCATATCAGTGTCGGTGAGCGAATTGATCAGCGTGAATTATTGCGACGATTAGCAGAAATGCAATACAGTCGCAATGAGTTAGAATTGCATCGCTCTTCCTATCGCGTGTCTGGCGATGTCATCGACGTGTTTCCTGCCGATTCAGAAGTCGATGCGATTCGCATTCAATTATTTGATGATGAAATTGAATCAATACATTTTTTTGATCCGCTGACGAATAAAGCAAAACGCAAACTGCAACGCGTCACTATTTTCCCTAAATCACATTATGTAACACCACGCGCACAAATTTTAAAAATGATTGATGACGTCAAATATGAATTAAGAGATCGACTTGCTTTCTTCGAACAGGAAAATAAATTAGTAGAGCGGCAACGATTAGAACAACGTACTTTATTTGATATTGAAATGTTGATTGAGCTGGGTTATTGCTCAGGGATAGAAAATTATTCGCGTTATTTATCGGGTAGAAATGCGGGAGAACCACCGCCGACATTAATGGATTATTTGCCGAATAATGGATTACTCGTAATTGATGAATCACATGTGACAATTCCGCAAATTGGCGCGATGTATAAAGGCGATCGTGCACGTAAAGAAAATTTAGTGAATTATGGATTTCGATTGTTATCCGCTTTAGATAATCGTCCACTTCGATTCGATGAGTTTGAAAAAATTTCACCACAAACCATTTTTGTTTCTGCAACACCAAGTACTTATGAATTAGAGCATGGTACTGATGTCGTTGAATTAGTCGTTCGACCAACGGGTTTATTAGATCCGATCGTAACGGTTCGTCCTGTGAAAACACAAGTGGATGATCTGTTGTCTGAAGTGCGAAAACGAACTGCAAAAAATGAACGCGTATTAGTCACAACATTAACAAAACGTATGTCGGAAGATTTGGCTGAATATTTTTCAGAGCATGGTATTAAAGTGCGGTATTTGCACTCAGATATTGAAACCGTCGAACGCGTGGAGATTTTGCGTGATTTACGATTGGGTGTATTTGATGTATTGATTGGGATTAATTTACTGCGAGAAGGGTTGGATTTGCCGGAAGTATCGTTGGTTGCGATTTTAGATGCGGATAAAGAAGGATTTTTGCGTTCAGAAAGATCGCTGGTGCAAACCATTGGTCGTGCTGCACGAAATTTAAATGGAGAAGCAATTTTATATGCTGATAGAATCACGAATTCAATGCGACGCGCAATGGACGAAACGGAACGCAGACGCGAAAAGCAAGCACACTATAATGAAAAACATGGAATCACCCCAAGAGGGATTCAAAAAGCCGTACATGGTATGATTGAAGACATCACGAAAATGCATATTGCTGAAGAAGCAGCGCTGGATGTTTTAGCAATGACGCCGAAAGTATTAGAAAAAAAATTAACTGCATTGGAAGCAGAAATGTTTTCAGCGGCCAAGAATTTGGAGTTTGAAAAAGCAGCACAACTGCGTGATCAAATGTCCGATTTGAAAAAGAAATATTTTAAGCGTGCGTAAGGGCCCTCGCATAAATAACCTTTACAACTGGAATCTCAATATGACGATAAATTTAAACGTTCTTCACTCAAAAATACTTGAAATACTTACGAGTATTCCTGCATATTTTCTCGATCAGAACGTTTAAATTTAATACGTCATCTTGAGCCCCACTTGTAAAAGTTATTTATGCGCAGGCCCTAAGATAGATTGCTTATTGAGAGGCATGATTTTCTCTGAATTTATTTTAAATGTGTGCGAATAAATTCACGTGCTTTAATCACTTTATTTAAATCCACACCCGTTTCAATATGCAAGTCATTCAGTAAATATAAAACAGATTCCGTAGCAACGTTACCTGTCGCACCTTTCGCATAAGGACAACCGCCCAAACTACCAACGGACGCATCAATTTTTGCAACACCCAATTGCAAGCACGTAAATATATTCGCAATGGCTTGACCATACGTGTCATGAAAATGAATCGCTATTTTTTCAATCGGAACATATTGATTCACGGCAAGAATCAATGCGTGTGTTTTTAACGGCGTGCCTGTGCCAATCGTATCTGCCACTGCAATTTCATCGCAACCCATCAAAAGTAATTTTTGAGCGATTTTTGCAGTGATTTCTGGCTGAATAAATCCTTCATAAGGACAGCCTAAGGTGCAGGAAATATAAGCGCGTACAAATATATTTTTCGGTTTTGCGATGGCAAGGATTGCTTGAATGCGCGCTAAACTTGCATCAATCGAACAATTCATATTCTTTTGTGCGAAAGTTTCTGATGCAGCAGTAATAACAGCAATATGATTACATCCTGCGTCGATTGCATTCTGTAATCCTTGCACGTTAGGAATTAACGCAGCATATTTTGTTTTTGCATTTGATGAAAATGTTTTCATCACAAAGGTGTGATCTGCGAGTGCAGGAATTTTTTTGGGGTTCACAAAGCTGGTTGCTTCAATGATCGCAAACCCTGCGTCTGCTAATAATCGAATGAACTGAATTTTAATGTCGGTTGGCACAAATGCAGTTTCGTTTTGTAGGCCGTCGCGGGGGGAGACTTCGGTGAGGGTGACGTGGGTTGGGAATGAAGATTTGTGTTGGTTCATATTTCGGTGTCCTTGTGTATTCTCTGGAATTGGTGGGAGTGGGAATGGGAGTGGGAGTGGGAGTGTGAGTGTGAGTTCTGAGGTATAGTTTAGTTACTTATTCTGACATGATATTTTGACGATATTAGTAAAAAATAAATCGTCAAACTTCACCTCTGATACTCCCACTCCCACTCCCACTCACACTCACACTCACACTCACACTCACACTCACACTCATACCTTCCGTGCCCACTCATTCACTTTAGCTACTACTTCTTTCACATCCAAATTCACAAATTCACCGCAATTTAACAACTGTTTTCCAGTCACCCAAACATCACTGACTTGCATGCGATTCACGGCATAAACCAAATGTGAAATGGGATTGTAAACAGGTTGTGTGAAAAAATGGTCGAGATCAACAGCAATGATATCGGCGTATTTGCCTTTTTCGAGCGAGCCAATCTCCGTTTCTAGCCCCAATGCTTTTGCGCCATTGATGGTTGCCATTTCTAACATAGTCATTGCATTGAGCGCGGTGGGATCTTGATGAGTGCCTTTAGCAATTAATGCCGCAGTGCGCAATTCACCAAACATATCCAAATCATTATTGCTGGCTGCACCATCGGTTCCTAAACAAACATTAATCCCTGCCTTTAAAAATTTCACAACCGGCGCGAATCCACTGGCTAATTTTAAATTGGATTCAGGATTATGAGAGACATGTACATTTTTTTCTGCGCATAGTGCAATTTCATCATCGGTGACATGTACCATATGCACAGCAATTAAACGGTCATTTAATAAATCCAATTCGTGAAAACGTTGCATGGGTCGTTTGCCGTATCTTTCCAAATCAATATTGATTTCATCGAGCGTCTCGTGCAAATGAATATGTATGCGTAGATTGTGTTCGTCTGCAAAATGTTTTGTGAGGAGTAAGCTGTGATCATCCGTAATGTAAGGGGAGTGAGGCGCTAATGCATAGGTAATTAACCGACTATCGGGACGATTCGCATATTCAATTTTTGCTTTTGCGATGCATTCATCCGCATCCTTTGCCCAACCGGTCGGTGCATTGCCGACCCATAATCCCAGTACAGCACGCATGCCAGCATCAACCGCCGCGCGTGCGGTATCGTTCGGATAAAAGTAGTGATCGTTAAAACACGTTGTTCCGCCCCGTAACATTTCAATGATTGCAAGCAGTGATCCATCATAAATGCTTTCTGGACACAGAATTTTACTTTCTGCTGGCCAAATGTGATTTTGTAACCAATCCATTAATTGTAAATCATCTGCGAGACCCCGCAGTAAATTCATGGGCGTGTGTGCATGTGTGTTCACGAGTCCAGGCATGACCACATGTGTACTGCGATCGACGTTATTTTTCGCAGTATAATTTTTTTTCGCCGTGTCTGTTGGTAAAATCGCAATGATTTTTTCATGATCAACGGCGATGGAATGATGTTCTAATACTTTGTTGCGAGGAACAATGGGAAGAACCCAGCGTGCATGAATAAGCGTATCAATTGTTTGCATGAAAATAAGCCTTGATGAATGAAAATTAACCCGCCGATATCGTAACAAAAAGGGGGTAGTTATGGTATGATTATTCGCGCAATAATCATGTCTCAGTAGCGAAAGTGAGAGCGACCGCGTAAAAGGATGTGAGCGTAGCGAACACTCAATAAGGGCGATAAATTATGTCAGGTTTGGCTAAAGAAATTACCACGATTACAATCGAAGACGAATTAAAGCAATCCTACCTAGATTATGCAATGAGTGTCATTGTGGGACGTGCGCTCCCTGATGTACGTGATGGATTGAAGCCTGTACATCGTCGCGTTTTATTTGCGATGCATGAATTAAGCAACGATTGGAATAAGCCCTATAAAAAATCTGCACGTATCGTCGGTGATGTGATTGGTAAATACCATCCGCATGGCGATACGGCAGTTTACGATACGATTGTGCGTATGGCGCAACCGTTCAGTTTGCGTTACATGTTAGTGGATGGACAAGGTAACTTTGGTTCGATCGATGGAGACGCACCAGCAGCGATGCGTTATACCGAAATTCGCATGAGCCAATTTGCACATTATTTGCTGGCAGACATCGACAAACAAACGGTGGATTTTACGCCGAATTATGACGAAACAGAGCAAATGCCTTCTGTTTTACCAACACAAGTGCCCAATTTGTTGGTGAATGGTTCGTCGGGTATTGCAGTCGGTATGGCAACGAATATCCCGCCGCACAATTTATCTGAGGTCATCGATGCAACTCTTGCGTTAATTGATAATGCTGAGCTCTCGATTGATCAAATCATGCAATATATTCCAGGTCCTGATTTTCCCACAGCAGCAAGCATCAATGGACGCGCGGGCATTGTTAGAGCGTATCGCACCGGACGCGGCAAAATTTATGTGCGTGCGAAAACGGAAATTGAAACGAATGAAAAAACAAATCGCGTCTCGATTATTGTCAATGAATTACCGTATCAAGTGAATAAAGCCCGATTACTCGAAAAAATCGGTGAATTGGTGCGTGATAAAAAAATAGAAGGCATCGTTGGATTGCGTGATGAATCTGACAAACGCGGTATGCGGATGGTGATTGAAATTCGTCGTGGTGATCAACCCGAAGTCGTATTAAATAATTTATACGCGCAAACCCAATTACAAACAGTATTTGGTATTAACATGGTGGCGTTGTACAACGGTCGCCCGCAAGTCATGAATATCAAATTCATTTTAAATGCCTTTTTACAGCATCGCCGTGAAGTGGTGACACGTCGCACGATTTTTGAATTGGCCAAAGCAAAACAACGTGCGCATATTTTAGAAGGCTTGGGTGTTGCGCTTGCCAATATTGATGAAATTGTTGCGCTGATCAAATCCGCTAAAACACCGGTTGATGCCAAAGCATTGTTGTTAGAAAGAGCGTGGATGCCTGGATTAGTGGCAAGTTTGCTCGAAAAAGCAGGTGCCAAGCAAACACGTCCCACCGATTTAGCTGATAATTACGGCTTACGTGACGGAAAATATTATTTATCACCTGAACAAGCGCAGGCCATTTTAGATTTACGTTTGCATCGTTTAACTGGATTAGAAACTGATAAAATTCACGATGAATATAAACTATTAATCGATCAAATTAATGCCCTCATGGAAATATTGTCGAATCCGGATCGATTACATACAGTGATTCGCGAAGAATTAGTGGCAATTAAAACCCAATTTGGTGATGCGCGTCGCACCGTCATTTCAGAAAATCACGAAGATTTAAGCAACGAAGATTTAATTACGGTTGAAGATTTGGTGGTGACTTTATCGCACCATGGCTATATCAAATCGCAATCACTAGAGAGTTATGAATCACAGCATCGGGGTGGTCGTGGTAAACGTGCAACGACGGTGAAAGAAGAAGATTATGTTAAAAATATTTTGGTGGCGAATTCGCATCATACGATTTTATGTTTCTCCACGACAGGAAAAGTGTATTGGTTGAAGACGTACCAAATTCCGCAGGCATCGCGTACTTCGCGTGGACAACCGATTGTGAATTTATTGCCGCTAGAAAAAGAGGAATTGATTACCGCGATTTTACCTGTCGCTGAATTTGATGAATCTCATTTTATTTTCATGGCAACGCAAAAAGGAACAGTGAAAAAAGTGCCAGTGTCTGAATTTTCAAATCCGAGATCTAATGGCAAAATTGCGTTGGGATTAAATGACGGTGATCGTTTGATCGGTGTTGCTTTAACGGATGGCGAACAGGACATCATGTTGCTCAGTGATGCGGGTAAAGCGATTCGTTTCTCAGAAGATCAAGTGCGTGCGATGGGACGTACGGCAACGGGTATTCGTGGCATTAAATTAAAAGCAGATCAACATTTGATTTCGTTAATTATTCCGAAAAAAGACGGCACCATTTTAACGGTGACTGAAAATGGTTATGGCCAACGTACCGAAGTGAATGATTATCGTGAATGCGGTCGTGGCGGACAAGGGGTCATTGCGATTCAAACCACGGAACGAAATGGAAAAGTCGTTGGGTCAATTCCAGTGCATCAAGATTCAGAAATTTTATTAGTCACCAATGGTGGCACACTTGTTCGTATTCCTGTTTCTGAAATTAATGTGATTGGTCGTAACACACAAGGTGTTCGATTGATTAACGTGCAAGAAGGCGAGCAGGTGGTGAGTGTCGAAGGGGTAGATGCGACGATTGGCGCAACGGATGAATGATGAGCCATGGAGACGCGCGATGCGTGTTTATGCGCCGTGGGATGAAGCAAATAGCAAACAAGCCTTAAAAACTAGAAAATGGCAGGCAGAATTTTTTATGTATCTTAATGCTAATACTAAAGAAATTGAATCTCAGAAATTAAGTGAATATTTTTGTTTATGAACCTTTTTTCGTGTTTAAAAATTTATTTCACTTTGATAGCAAAATCGTGATTGTACGACAACACCAATTAATTTAATTGATTTTATTAATCGATCTGATTTTGAATTGGCGTTCAATGGCAGTAATAGTTCAGTGCGTCCATCAATTGACAATTCTCGTAGTGTACATTCCTTTGTTTCGGGATAATGGACAACCACTAAATCGCCATCTCTTGGTATTAGTTTTGCATCAACAATAAAAATTGTGCCGCGTGGAAATCGCGGTTCCATGCTTGCTTTGCTTTTTAATGCGAACATATTTTCACTGCAATGATCGCTAATCATCACCCATTGTTCCCAATTATTTAAAGCTGTATTTTTAATGGCACTTCGATATTTTATCACGTCAGTCCAAGAAACAATTGGAATGGATTTACCTTTTTGTGTGGCAGTGTTGTTATGTAATTCAGTATTTTCGTAAAGTGCATCTAACGTTACGTCAAAATAATTAGCCAAAATTTGTAGTGTCGAAATGCGAGGATCAGCTGTTTTATAAAAGCACAGGATGCAACATAACGTTAATCGCTTATTTAAAGAAAATTTCATGTGATCAAACACATGTATTGCTCGAACGGAAACGACTGAAGAATCGTGAAGAAGAAACCGAATATTATCTGGTGTACGCTGATTATTAAAAATGATCAACTTATTGTTTGGGATTATATGCTACACAATCAGTTTGAAATTACAGAAGATCACTTGATTGAAATGCGGAGAGTAAGTGCTCGACAGCCCCCGTTAAATAGCAAAATTTTTTCTGAGCTTCTTGAGAATGGAATCGTAACTGATTAGGAAGTTTGCAAAAAATATATTTTTTTCAAATTATAGGCATGTTTTTTTCATGGATTTATAATGCTTTTCTGTTGACGCGATTGAAATTTCATCTGCGCGGTAAGTACTTTTGGTTTAGAAGCCTCGCAACATCTGGTATTGCAGAAACCGTATTTACAATACTTTCTGTTACATTTACGTTATTTGGATCGATGCCAACCCAGGAAATTTCCCACATTGTTGTATGGTCATTTACTATAAAATTAATAAGCACAGTGATATTTTCATATCCTGTCACATTTATCGTTAGCTGGCTTAAAAAGTCGGAATGCATTGATGTTTACGATAATATATCCGGTCTTAATCCATTCAAGGTAATTAATGATGATAATAAAATTACCAGGTAGAACAAAAATTCCGGAGTGCTTTATTTATGTCGAAATATTGCAGCAGAATAAATTTAAATCACTTGGTGAAGACAGACCTGCCATGGTTTTGTTGCCAGGTGGTCCCGGCGGAAATCACCATGTATACGATGAAATTAAATTAGGACTTTTTGAATTCTTTGACCTTGTTTTGATTGATCCGCGTGGTTGTGGTTTAAGCTCACCATCATTAACTCAATATTGTACAATGGAAAATTCGGTTGAAGATTTGAAGGCGCTAACACAACAACTACAACTGAAAAAGTTTATTTTATTGGGCGGTTCTTATGGGGCAATGATTAGCTTGTGCTTTTCAGTAAAATATTCGAATCGCCTTTTAGCATTGATTCTACTTGGTGGTGCAGCATCAGGAGAATTTATTTCAACCGCGCTGAAAAAATTGGAAAAAATAGGTACGGTTGAACAAGTTTTTTTTGGTAAAAAAATGCTATCTGGCCACATCGAATCGAAGGAAGAATTGGCGTATTACTACAGATTAATGCAACCTTTGTATCTTGGAAAATTTAATACCCAATTAATCCCCGCTGATCCTATTACATTTGAAAACAGTAAACCAGATTATTTTTTAGAGCTCCTTAAGTGTGGTTTTTCTAAAATGCTTCCTAAGTATGATGTCAAAAATCAATTGCATAAAATAAATTGTCCGACTTTAGTGATTGCTGGAAAAAATGATTGGATAAACGATATTGAAGATTTGCGCAAGATAAATAATGCGATCCCAAATTCGGTCTTGTTGGAATTTCCTGAATCTGGACATTTTATGTGGAAAGGAGTTGAAAGTAAATTTTTTAAGGCCATTAAAAATTTTTTCTTTAATGGGATAGAACGTAAGTGAAAAAAAGAAGAATTTCCATGCAGGCGATCGAATATATATTGCCAGATAGTAATAAAACATTGGAAGATATTTCACTTCTTTCAAGTATAGATAAAGAAGTATTATATGGTTCATTGGGCGATCTTAAAATACCAGTTTCATCTGATGCTGAAACGCCATTTACACTAGCAACTCAGGCGGTATTGAAATTATTAAAATCAAATTGTATTGATACAAAAAAACTTGATTATATTATCTATGCTAGTAGTGGTGTTAATGATTATCAGATATGGTCACCGGCTGCAAAAATTCAAAAAATCATTAATGCTGACAATGCTTTCTGTTTTGAGATTTCTAACGGCTGTAATGCATTTATGGCAGCATTACATCTTGTAAATGGTATTTTAAATATAGAAAACCCGGGTAGTGCACTTTTAATAATGAGCGACACCCTTTCAAAGTTTATTGATTATTCGGAAACCGAAAATTTACATTTACTTTCTTTTTCTGACGGCGCAGATGCAGTTTATATTGATAATTATTCGAATAAAAATTTATTAATTTCCAGCGCATTAGTAACTGATGGCGCGTATTCTGATGTTGTTAAATTATCATACGGTGGTGTATTTGAATACAACGCTGAGAAAAAATCAAATTCAAAATACATGTCAGTTAATTTACCAGATGAATCTCGTGAGTCATTTTATAAGACATTAATTAATAATTATATACACGTAATTGAAAAATGTATTGTTGAGGCGAAATTAAAAACTGAGAATATTAAGTATTTTTTATTAGGCAGAAATAGCCAAAAAGTACTGGATGCAGTTTTTAAATATTTTCTTGTTAGTCCGGATAAGATACTAACAACACAACTGTTAGGACATGTTGGATCAATAGATGTAGCAATTACCCTAAAAATATGTTTAAAGAAATCATTAGTTCATTCTGGTGATTATGTATTAATTGCAAGTACTGGATCTGGCTACCAGCGGAATTAATTGACGGGTATTTCTACGCAATAGATAGGGCAAAACATGTGCTGACAATGTATCTTGAGTTATTTTCCATAGCCTGTGCACTTCAGGGAAATTAAGATGCGATTCTTTTCCTTTGTTTCGAAGGTGATATGACGGTCATTGTACTGGTCGGTGATTAAGGAATACTTAAAAAAGGTACAAAAAAGGTACAAAGAAATTGTTTATATTTTTGATTATCACTTTATACTAAAAGCTATAATCGACAATACAAATAATATGCTTAAAAAAGCGCAAGTGTACTTTTTAACGTCTAAAGGAAAATCTGTGAAAACTATTTTTAATTTCTCCGCCGGCCCCGCAATGATGCCGCTTGAAGTCATGCAACAAGCCCAATCTGAATTTTTAAATTGGCATGGCATGGGCGTTTCGGTGGCTGAAATTTCGCATCGCGGACCAGCATTTATGGCGCTTGCGGAACAATCTAAAAAAGATTTACGCGAATTATTAAATATTCCCGAGAATTATCACATTTTATTTTTACCTGGTGGATCACGCACGCAATTTTCTGCTGTCCCGATGAATTTGATGGAAAGCAAATCTGTTGCGTATGTTCAAACTGGCTATTGGGGAATGGCAGCAGCGACGGAAGCCGCACGTTATGGCGATATCAAAATTGTTGCGAATTCAGAATCCGATCATTACACGATAATTCCAGCACAAAATACGTGGGACGATTTTTTCGATTGTGCCTATTTGCATTATGTGGATAATGAAACGATTCACGGTGTGGAATTTCCTTTTACGCCTGATGTAAGAAAAATCCCATTAGTATGTGATATGTCCTCCAATTTTTTATCGCGACCCGTTGATGTATCAAAATACGGTTTAATTTATGCCTGCTCACAAAAAAATATTGCAGTGACAGGTATTACGATTGTCATTATTCGCGATGATTTATTGGCGCGAAAACCGCATCCCGCATTACCGTCCATCATGCATTATGCATTACAAGTGAAACACGATTCGATGTATAACACGCCGCCGACATTTGAATGGTATTTTGCAGGACTCGTTTTTCAGTGGTTAAAACGTCACGGTGGACTTACTGCAATGGCGCAAAAAAACACTGAAAAATCCGAGAAATTGTATACTTATTTGGATTCACAGGATTTTTATAAAAATACAGTTGCAAAAAATAGTCGTTCGCGGATGAATGTGGTTTTTCATTTGCCCACACCAGAATTGGATGCCGCATTTGTAAAATCCGCTGCTGAAAATAATTTAATCGGATTAAAAGGCCATAAAATTGCAGGCGGCATTCGTGCAAGTATTTATAATGCGATGCCGATGGAAGGGGTTTTGCAGTTGATTGATTTTATGAAAACGTTTTCGCAGCATCAATAACTACGCATAAACCCCCGAAATTATTTGGAGTGCTCGCTAACATGATATTCAAACAATTACTGCTTTCAGGAAATTATGCGACGAATCGATTAGAAGCATTCAGCGACGGTGTTTTTGCAATTATCATCACCTTGTTGATTTTGGATATTCATACGCCGGAGATACATGCCGTTAATAATGAAAAACTTTTTTTAGGATTAATTGCATTAACACCAAAAATATTAATTTATATCATTAGTTTTTTAAATATTGCCGTGTACTGGATTAATCATCATCAACTGTTTAGCGTTTTAAAACGCACAGACAGAGGTTTTTTATGGCTGAATTGTTTGTTGCTATTGGTGTTAGTCTTTGTGCCATTTCCTACATCTGTTGTGGGTGAATACCCTGATCAAATTATTGCGATCACATTTTTTGGATTGGTCATGATGGTTGCTGCCATTATTTTCGGCACGATGCGTCTTTATTCGGCTTATTATGGTTGTTTGGTGAATTGTGATTTGATTGATGATGGTTTGATAAAACGTGAAATGTTTAAAAGCTATTCGGGCGCATTGTTTTATGCGGTGGCTATTTTGGCGGGATTTATTTCAACAAAATTGTCGATTGCATTTTATTTTGTGATTCCATTGCTTTACGCGTTGCCGGGGAAATTGGACACATTGTGATCGCAGGATGGATGTTGTGCGTCGTTCAAATTTTTGTTACATAATGGGCTATGACACACACTTTTCATATTCAGCCTGGCAGTAAGATTTCAGGCAACCTCTACATTCCCGGCGATAAGTCCATTTCACATCGCGCCATTATTTTATCGTCCATTGCAGAGGGTGTGACTGAAATATCCCATCTTTGTATGGGTGATGATGTGTTAAATACAATCGCTGTGATGCGTGCGTTAGGTGTTCAGATTACTGTAGATGCTGATAAAAAATTAGCGCGTGTGAAAGGTGTTGGGTTGCACGGATTAAAACCCTCAAAAACACCTTTAAATTGCGGTAATTCGGGTACTGCTATGCGATTACTGTGTGGATTGTTATCTGCGCAAAAATTTAATTCTATTTTGATCGGTGATGAATCATTAATGCGACGACCCATGTTGCGTGTCGCAGAACCCTTGCGATTGATGGGCGCACACATAACTTTATCTGACAACAATACAGCACCGATTGCAATAATCGGCAATCAACATTTAATTGGAATTAATTACGAATCAACCATTCCGAGTGCGCAAGTGAAATCGGCTATTTTATTAGCGAGTTTGTATGCGAATGGTGAAATGAAGGTGCGTGAAAAAACATTAACACGTGATCATACGGAAAAAATGTTAAAACACCGTGGTAATATTAAAATCCCGAGCGATATTTCCTCTGCCGCATTTTTTATTGTTGCTGCCTGCATTACAAAGCATTCTGATTTAATAATTTATAACGTGGGTGTTAATCCATTTCGCACTGGAATTATAGATATTTTAAAATTAATGGGGGCGAATATTGAATTAATAAATCAACAATTTTTTGGTAATGAACCTGTCGCTGATATTCGTATTAAATACTCGCCATTACACGGCATTACAATTCCACAAGATTTGATTTCAAAATCCATCGATGAATTTCCTGTTATTTTTATTGCTGCTGTAACAGCCGAGGGTAATACACTATTGCGCGGCGCAAAAGAATTACGCGTGAAAGAAAGTGATCGTATCGCGGCCATGGTGAAGGGATTCACTACGCTTGATATTAAAACAGAAGAATATGATGACGGTGTTTTGATTTTTGGTGATCAACAATTTCAGGGTGGGTGTGTGAATTCATTCGGTGATCATCGTATCGCGATGGCATTTGCAATTGCTGGAAATATTGCAAATGGTAGTGTTGTTGTTACGGATTGTAAAAACATTGCGACGTCATTTCCTGAATTTATGTCGACTTCAAATGCGGTGGGGTTAAATATCGTTTGCAGAGATGATCATTAAGCAACATTACAGAGTCAAGTACTTTTTGGACCCGCGCCACGGGTGTCCCATTATAATTTTGATTGTACTCCGAACGTCATTAGCAATGAATGGAAGCAAGAACGATAGCGACTGCAACGTATGAAATGAACGCTGCTTTGCAAAAATCGTGTCTAACGACATACTGCGCTCTAAACATACGTTGCAGTCGCTATCGCTCTTGCTTCCATCAACTTCGTATCACGCTCAACAATAAATTTAAATGGGACAGCCCTGGGACCCGCGCTTTCCCTGGGGAAATGGGGTGTCTACCTAAGCCATTTTCATCTCTAAGCCCATCATGCCAGTCTTGTTATGGCGAGGTGCGGCAAGAAGCGCTAGAATCCTTCCCTTTCAATTTAAGTGAAAGGAAGAAGCGGAATGGGAAATGTCCCGGTAATTACGATTGATGGCCCCTCAGGCAGTGGAAAAGGAACGATTGCACAACGATTGGCAAAATCGCTGAGTTGGCATTTTTTAGACAGTGGTGCATTGTATCGTTCGGTTGCATGGGCTGTTTTAGATGCAAAAATTGATCCTGCTGATCATGACGCTTTACGAAAGATCATTGCGCATATCAATATTGACATGGAAGTGTCAGACATCAGTCAAGAAGCAAAAATATATGTGGATGATCAAGATGTTACTGATGAAATTCGAAGTGAAGCCTGCGGTCGGATGGCCTCCATTACCTCAGCAATTCCGTTTGTTCGGGCAGCCTTATTAGATTATCAACGCGCTTTTCGTCAAGTCCCCGGGTTGGTCACCGACGGTCGCGACATGGGTACGGTCGTATTTCCGGATGCTATTCTCAAATTTTATGTAACAGCAAGTCTCGACGAGCGTGCAAATCGCAGATTCAATCAGTTGAAACAAAAGGGCAAACATGTTAGCCTCGCCGACATTCACAGGGAATTGTCTGTGCGGGATGAGCGAGATTCTAATCGTGCCATTTCACCAGCAAAACCAGCAGATGATGTGATTTTGATAGATACAACACAGATGTCGATTGACGCTGTTTTGCAATTCGCATTAGAACATGTGCGCGCTGTGATTAAGTAGAACCTCGAATAACGAAGCAAGGTCGCAGAAAAAAATTTCGAAAAAGCGGAGCATGCTTGATTGGTATGTGAGCATTTTGAGAAAATTTTTTCGAGGAGATTGTCCGTTAGTCGAGGTTCTAATGGGGTTTTTGAGTGTGCAATGCATTCAAAAATTTAATTTAATTAACTCGAATCCAGACTTTGGATTCATTTTGGAAAACATATAATGTCTGAACAACATACAGAAAATTTTGCACAATTATTTGAAGCAAGCTTAAAAAGCGTTGATATGCGTAATGGCGCATTGTTGGAAGGATTGGTCGTTTCGATTGATTCTGAATTTGTTACTGTCAACGTTGGCTTAAAATCAGAAGGCCCTATTCCCGTCAACGAATTTAGACACGAAGAAGTGAATGTCGGTGACATCGTTGAAGTCGTTTTAGAGTCACCCGAAAATGGTTTCGGTGAAACCCGTTTATCGCATGAAAAAGCAATGCGTGCGAGAGCATGGACCCAATTAGAAAAATCATTTGAAGCACAAGCAATTGTGATGGGTACGATTATTGAACGTGTGAAAGGTGGTTTCACCGTTGAATTAGGTTCTGTTCGTGCGTTCTTACCAGGTTCATTAGTAGACGTTAAACCCGTACGTGACCCCGGTTATTTAGAAGGCAAAGAATTAGAATTCAAAGTCATCAAAATGGATAAAAAACGCAATAACGTCGTTGTTTCACGGCGTGCAGTGATGGAAGCAGAATCACGCGAAGAACGTATATCGCGCTTAGAAGAATTACAAGAAGGTCAAGAAGTCATTGGTGTTGTAAAAAATATCACAGACTACGGTGCATTTATCGAGTTGGGTGGTATCGATGGATTGTTGCATATTACAGATATGGCATGGAAACGCGTTAAACATCCGAGTGAATTATTGAATGTTGGCGATGAAATCAAAGTCAAAGTATTGAAATTTGATCGCGACAAACAACGTGTGTCGTTAGGCTTGAAACAAATGGGTGAAGATCCGTGGGTTAATGTGGCACAACGCTACCCCGCAAACACACGCATTACCGGTAAAGTAACTAACATCACTGATTACGGCTGCTTCGTTGAATTAGAAGAAGGCGTTGAAGGGTTGGTTCACATGTCAGAAATGGATTGGACTAACAAAAATATTCACCCAAGCAAAGTGGTGAATATGCACGAAGAAATCGAAGTGATTGTATTGGATATTGATGAAGATCGTCGTCGTATTTCTTTGGGTGTGAAACAATGCAAAGCAAACCCATGGGAAGAATTCGCAGGTCATTATCAAGTCGGTGAAAAAGTGAAAGGTGCTGTGTGTTCCATCACTGATTTCGGTTTGTTTATCGGTTTGAATGGCGGTATTGATGGATTGGTGCACTTGTCTGATATTTCTTGGGCTGAGGCAGGCGAGCAAGCAGTACGTGCTTATCAAAAAGGCGATATGGTTGAAGCGGTTATTTTGGCAATTGACCCAGAACGTGAACGTATTTCGCTCGGCATCAAACAAATGTCGAATGATCCCACTGAAACGTATTTACAAGGCTTAGATAAAGATGCTGTGATTAAAGCCAAGGTAAATGAAGTATCAGCGAAACAAGCCGTGTTGCAATTAAATGCGGAATTAACGGGTATCTTGCGGATTGCAGATTACAGTTACGATCGTATCAAGGATTTGCAAGACGAGTTAAAAGCGGGTGAAGAAGTTGACGTGAAAGTTGTTAATTTCGATCGTAAGAGTCACCAAGTGTATGTATCGCATAAAGTGTTGGAAACACCACCGAAGGGCGAAACAGGATCACGTTCGGTTGGCGGCGATACACCTACCAAAACAACGTTGGGTGATTTATTGAAAGAACAAATGCAGTCGAAGGAATAAAATAGTGTGAGTGTGAGATATCAGTGTGAGTGTCAGAGGTTTGAACTACTCACACTGATCCCTCATGCTGATACCTTAGTTAGGAGATGTCGTGCGTTTATTATCAATCATCATCTCCATACTGCTCATCATCCTCGGCATCAGCTTTTCCATTTTAAATTCTCATGATGTATCCATAAATTATTTCGTTGGTCAAAAAACCGTTTATTTCCCACTGTTAGTATTAATTTTATTATTTATGGGTGCATTGCTGAGTGTTATTGCGATGTTGCCGATGATTATTAAATTGAAATATGGTGTTCAGAACCGCGCACGAAGCGCAGCGAGAGTAAGCGGGTAGTGAATTTGCATTCATAGGAGTTTGTGTGCAAAAAGTAAAATATATTTTTCTGAATATAGTTTGTATATTTTGCTTCGTCTATCTTTCAATATTAGCCTGTCGACAACTATCAGTAGCAACGACTAACACTGATGCTGATTATGCTGTTTTGTACCACGCACTGCATCAAAATAACAATCCTTATGACATCTTTTATTCAGCGCAAGTTACGCGTATTGAGCATGAAAATCAAACAGTAAAAATATTCGCTTCTGCAAAAATAAATAAACAAATAAATTTAAATCCGCCAGGAATGACGTTGTTTATAAAATCATTGATGCATTTGAGTGACAAAATAAGCATTAATACGGCGATTTGGATTTTTTCAGGCATGGCCTGTGCGGCATTGAGTCTTGTGTTACTAATGCGTTGGGTTGAAATTCCGTCTGGATTACTCTATTTTTTTCCTTTTTTATTGCTGCTGTGGTGCAGTTGGCCCAATCTTTATAATTTGAATCAAGGCCAAATTGCCCTATTCCTTCTGCCTGTTTTGAGCATTGGATTTGTGCTGGATGATTCACGTCGATGGTTCGCAGCGACAGTTATGCTTGCAATGCTCGCCAGCTTAAAATTATTTTTTTTAACAGTTGCAATTTTATATGTTTTGCGACGTCAGTGGTCGTTGCTTTTTCTATTTACTACTTTGTTTTTAATATTTTTCTTTTTTTCCAGGTTGTATTTTTCAGGGGCTGATTATCACGCCTATTTTGCATTGCTGCATAATCATCAGCTAATAATACAGCGTGCTATCGCGCAAATGAATGGATCGCTATTGGGAGTTGTTGCGAACGGGGTACGTTTATCTAAAGCACCTGTTTCTGTTGATTCGATCTTTATGATCACCAGTATTTTATCGGCTTATGTTTTCATCCGATGGATAATTTACGATCATCGTGTGGTTTGTCGATTGCCACGGTTTCAAAACGCAATTCGATTTTGTTTCTTAATTGTGATTACTTTATTATGTTCGCCTTTGGCTTGGCTCTATTATTATTTATTTTTATTAATTCCTGTGGCAGTTATTTTTAAAGTAAGTCAGCGTTGCGCATTATCAAAATCTGTTTTTGCTTTTTTTGCAATGGCGTTGATTTTGCCGTTATTCTGCTTTTATGATTTGGCAGATAAAAGTATGTTACTTCAAGTTTTCAGAGCGTTGGTTTTGTTTTCAAGTTTGTTATGTTGGCTGTTTTTGTTTTATTTTTTAGTGAATGACATTATGTTAGATAAAGAAAGATCTAGCAAAAACCACTTTATTTTAAGCACTATTTTGATTGTTTATGCGGTTGTCAGTATGATTTTTCTTTTGTTTGATTCTAGAATGAATTATTTGTGGCAGTGGGATAAGACACTTTACTTTAAAACAGTTGCACCCTCTGTTTGGGTTTCAAAAAATGAGGATGCTGAAAATGATTCCTAATTTAATGCAGTCGCCGAGAATCATTGTTGCGCTCGAT
>Ga0155584_1025_pt3 | contig 30686 bp, 30 predicted proteins | sample RifCSPhighO2_12_FD_107241 | JGI IMG/M metagenome (GOLD analysis project Ga0155584, IMG submission 107241) | Gammaproteobacteria bacterium RIFCSPHIGHO2_12_FULL_40_19
CAATTCTGCTTTTGTTCCGGCCGATGCGACCGCTGCTATAAGATGACGATCGCTCACACTTTTGTGTGTATTTACAGGGAAAAATTGAAAATTTGCCTTTGCCATTGTCTTACACTCTCAAATTAATTCTTATTCGTAAAATCATCTTAGCATTCAAACGTTAAGGCAATCTTAAATGTTAATCCCTGAAATTCGTAAATTGAATTGGAATGCCAAATTTTTCGTCGCGCAATAAAGCTATGGCTTCTTGCAAATCATCGCGTTTTTTTCCGGTGACGCGCACTTGTTCACCTTGAATGGAACCTTGCACTTTAAGCTTACTTTCTTTGATAAATTTCACGATTTTTTTCGCGGTTTCGGTTTCAATCCCTTTTTTCATTTTAATTTCTTGTATCGCTGATTTTAACTGAATCACAGGATCTTTCGGTTCCATGTGGCGTAAATCAATGCCGCGTTTTGTCAGTTTTGTATTTAAAATATCGCGCATTTGTTGTAATTGAAAATCGCTTTCTGTCATAACTTTAATGATTTCTTTTTCATAGACAAATTTGCTATCAGTGCCTTTGAAATCAAAACGCGTTGCTACTTCGCGATTGGCTTGATCGATCGCGTTTGTTAATTCGTGTTCATTTAATTCAGAAACGATGTCGAATGTTGGCATGTGTGAGTGCTCCCTGTGTTGAATGACGAAATGATAACAGAGTGGTGGTGGGAGTGGGAGGTATTAGTGTGAGGTATCCGTGTGAGTTCTGGGGTACCATTTGGTTGCTTATTTCTACCTGACATTTCGATAGTGTTAGCAATAAAGTAAATAATTAAATTGCACCTCTGACACTCACACTCACACTCACACTGATACCCCCTCCCACTTAAAATCCCTCTTTCGAACAAAAACTGTACACTTCCCTAAAAAAAGTGGTATATTGTGGGGAAATGTGGGATAAAAGTGTTTATAGCTCACGAAAAGGGTGAAACGGATGTTTCGGGGATTGTCATCAGGACAAATCGATTCCAAAGGACGGATAACGATCCCGGCGAATTATCGTACGCTGATGGTCGAAGAATCCAGTGGTTCCCTGGTAGTTACGATCGATACCGAAAGTCGCTGCTTATTGCTTTATCCCTTTCCCGCGTGGCAAATCATCGAAGAAAAATTAGAAAGTCTGCCGAGTTTTCAGCCCTCAGCGCGTCGTATTCAACGGTTATTGATGGGGCATGCAACAGAATTGGAATTAGATCGGCAAGGTCGCATTTTGTTGCCGAATTTATTAAGGGATTATGCTGAGCTCGATAAAACCGTGATGCTGGTAGGGCAAGGCAAAAAGATTGAAATTTGGAGTGAACCTTTGTGGGAAGATGCGCGAGTCACTTGGTTGGCGGAAAGCATGAATGAAAATCATGGTGTGCCAATGGAATTGGCGATGTTATCGCTCTGAGTGAGCGTTTGAAGTGGGAGCGGGAGAACAACGGAGTGCGTCGAGTGAAAATTAGGGTGTAAGTAAAAATGAATAAACAAGATCCTACCTCTGACACTCCCACTCCCACTCACACCAGCGTTTTGTTGAGGGAGGCGATTGCAGAACTTGCAATCAAGGAAGGTGGCATTTATGTCGATGCCACGTTTGGTCGGGGAGGGCACAGTCGGGCCATATTAGAAAAATTGGGGCCGCAAGGTCGGTTGCTTGCAATTGATCTCGATCCAGAGGCGATCGCGGTTGCAAAAAAGGCACCTTTTCTTTCTGATACGCGTTTTGAGATTGAGCAAGCTTCATTTTCAGAATTGGAAGCATTGATCTCAAAACGTGGCTGGCTTGGCAAAGTCGATGGGGTTTTGCTCGATCTCGGTGTGTCGTCGCCACAATTAGATGATCCGATGCGCGGGTTTAGTTTTTTACGAGATGGGCCGCTGGATATGCGAATGGACCCGTCGCGAGGTATCGATGCGATGACATGGATGAATGAGGCAGATGCAAATGATATTGCAAACGTGCTGTATCAATACGGCGAAGAACGATTTTCGCGCCGCATTGCCCGTGCCATTGTTTATGCGCGTGAAATCGCTCGCATTGAAACAACAACGCAATTAGCAAAAATTATTGAAAAAGCGAATCCAAAAAAAGAAAAGCACAAGCACCCAGCAACGCGGTCTTTTCAAGCGATTCGTATTTTTATCAATCAAGAATTGGCGGCATTAACGCAATGTTTGCCGCAAGTGTTAGAGGTGCTGTCGGTCGGTGGTCGGATGTGCGTCATCAGCTTTCATTCGTTGGAAGATCGAATTGTGAAACAATTCATCCGGCGCGAAGCGGTTGGCGACGTTTATCCGCCGCATTTTCCGATTCCTCACAACCAATTGAAACAGCGATTGCGCATCGTTGGAAAATCGATTCAGGCGACTGAAGCAGAAATGCACGAAAACCCTAGGGCGAGAAGCGCAAGACTGAGGGTTGCAGAAAAATTGTAATGATGGAGTAAAACATGACACGGGCAATGCACGGATTTGGTTGGGCGCTTCGGCGTCGCGAGGCGGCACAGGCAGTGCCATTAAAGAATCAATTACTGATCGGTACGTTAATTATATTACTACTGGTGTCTGCTTTTTCAGTGATTTATCTGAAGGATTTGTCCCGCCGTCTTTTTATCCAATATCAGCAAGCACAACAAGTCCAAGAGCATGCTGAAGTTGAGTGGAGTAAGCTGCTGTTGGAAGAAGGTGCCTGGTCAACGCAAGCGCGTATTCAAAACTTGGCAAGTACACAGTTGGATATGGTGATGCCCGCCATGAAAAATATCGTGATGATTAAAACGCGCTAATGTCGAGTCAACTTGATGGGTAGAAAATTCACTTGGCGGGTTTATCTCGTTTTCTTACTGCTCTCTATATCCCTATTTGGATTGCTTTGGCGGTTAATGGATTTAAATCTTCTTGATCGTCATTTTCTATTGCAGCAAAGTGATGCGCGTATCTTACGCGTGGTTGATTTGCCTGCACACCGAGGCATGATTACGGATCGATTAGGTACTGTGCTGGCACTTAGCACGCCCGTTTATTCTGTGTGGATTAATCCAAAATATTTTCAAGCAACCCATGTGCAATTGGAAGTCATGTCTCGTGAATTAAATTTGCCTGTATCGGTCATCAAAGCACGCGCTATCCCATCGACTGGAAAAGAGTTTGTGTATTTGAGACGGCAAAATCCACCAGATACGATGGAGCATTTGAAAGCGCTGCAAATTCCTGGGTTACATTTTCAAAAAGAATATCAACGATTTTATCCGGAAGGTGAAGTCGTTGCGCACGTACTTGGAATCACGAACATTGATGATCAAGGGCAGGAAGGGGTGGAGCTGGCTTATAATCAATGGCTCACTGGAACACCGGGTAAAAAAGAAGTATTGAAAGATCGATTGGGTCATGTGATTGCTGATATTGCTTACCTAAAAAAACCAGAGCAAGGTCGTGATTTAACATTAAGCATTGATCATCGTATTCAATATATCGCTTATCGTGCCTTGAAAGAGCAAGTTCAAAAATTACATGCGAAAGTCGGTTCAATTGTCGTTCTGAATTCAAAAACGGGCGAGATTTTGGCGATGGCAAATTTGCCGTCTTACAACCCGAATAATCGCACCGTTGAAGAACATGGTGATTTTCGTAATCGGGCAGTGACAGATTCATTTGAGCCGGGTTCTGCGATGAAACCTTTTACCATTGCGCTGGCATTAGAGAGTGGACAATATCAACCAAGTTCCATGGTCGATACGCACCCTGGTTACATGAGAGTGGGCGGCTATGAAATTCGCGACGATTTCGTTGATCACGGTGTTATCGATTTGCAAAAAATTCTGGAAGTATCCAGTAACATCGGTGCTGCAAAAATTTTATTATCTTTACCACCCCAACGTTTTTGGGATTTATTGCGACGCGTCGGATTTGGCCGACGTACCAGCAGCGGGTTTCCAGGTGAATCGACGGGTCGATTAATCACACACCCTGTGTGGTACAAAAGTGATGTCGCAACGCTGGCGTATGGTTATGGTATTGCTGTAACCACGCTACAACTTGCAAGGTCGTATGCGATTTTGGCGAGCGATGGTGTTCGTCGTCCCATCAGTTTTTTAAAAGTAACGGGTGTTCCCGAGGGTAGCCAAGTCATTCCGAAGAAAGTGGCAGATGAAGTAGTGCATATGCTGGAAACAGTTATCACTGGAAAACGGGGAACGGGTAAACAAGCAAAAGTACCGGGTTATTTGGTCGCTGGAAAAACAGGGACTGCGTATATTGCCAATGCACGAGGGTATGATAAGAAAAAATACGTGAGTGACTTTGTGGGTATTGCGCCGGTGAGTGATCCACAGCTCGTGATTGCGGTGGTGCTACGCGATCCACAAGGGTTGCACTTTGGGGGTGACGTCGCAGCACCGGTATTTGCGAAAGTAATGGCGGACGCATTACGGATTTTAAATATACCCGCGGATGATATGAATAATCAAAAACCCGCATAATGTGGGTGCGATTAAAGTGACAATTATTTGAATTTTTATGAAGTTACGACAAAGCTGATGGAAGCGCGAGTGCAAACGACCGCAATATATGAATGGAACGGTGTTTGCAGTACGTAGCATTCAGATGTTGCAGGCGCTATCGCTTGTGCTTCCATCGCCGCTAACAAAATTCAAATAATCATCACGTTAATCGCACTCCCTATTTTGCACCAATATTTCAAATAGAGTTTTATCGCATGAAGTTACTTGCTTATTTACTTGAAAATAATTTAGAAAAAACGGTTGCATTTGCGCCCGTCGAAATTTTTTCTATCACCAACAATAGCCGTGATGTGACCAAAAACAGCTTATTTCTCGCCTATCCTGGTGAAAAATCAGATGGTAGAAAATATATTCCACAAGCAATAGTGCAAGGCGCTACTGCCATATGTTATGAGCCCAGTGATGATTTTATTGTGGAAAACGCGACAATTCCCTGCGTGCCTATCAAAAATTTAAAAATAACACAATCAGAAATAGCTGCGCGTTTTTATGATTTTCCCAGTGAAAAAATCCCTGTGATTGGCGTGACAGGTACGAATGGGAAAACCAGCATCACGCATTTTATCGCACAAGCGCTTAACGTTAGCATTGAGGACGAGAAAAAAAGCAGATGTGGCATTATCGGCACTGTTGGGTATGGGTTTCTCCCAGAATTAAAAAAGTCTATCAACACCACACCCGATGGATCGCAATTACAAAAAATGTTTTTTGATATGGTGAGTGAAGGCGCAAACACAATCGCAATGGAAGTGTCGTCGCATGCGCTTGCAGGACAACGCGTGAATGATGTTCAATTTCACACGGCGGTATTTACGAATCTCACTCAGGATCATTTGGATTTTCATATCACCATGGAAAAATATCGCGATGCAAAAGAATTGTTATTCCAGCAGAAAGGATTGCAATATGCAGTGATTAACATCGATGATGACGCTGGAAAATATTACGCCGAAAAGTATAAACAGTTACTCACTGTGATTACCTATTCACTCAATGATAAAAACGCTGATATTTTCGCAAAAAAATGTGTGCCTCTGTTGAAGGGATTTGATGTTCATGTCAAAACGCCCTGGGGGGAGGGTGAATTTCAATGTCCGTTGATCGGTCAATTTAATATTGCCAATGTGCTGGCTGTGCTGGGTGTTTTGGGTACTTTAAAAACACCCTTCACCGACATTTTAAAAAAATTATCCCAATTAAAAACAGTGCATGGTCGCATGCAGCTATTTCACCAAGAAAATAAACCGCATGTCATTGTTGATTATGCGCATACGCCGGATGCGTTAGAAAAAGCATTAGAGAGTGTGCGTGCCCACTGTGCTGGAAAATTAATTTGTGTGTTTGGGTGTGGGGGCGATCGTGATAAAACGAAGCGCCCTCTCATGGGTTACATTGCAGAACAATTGGCAGATCATATTATTATTACCAATGATAATCCGCGCGGTGAAAATCCTGATCAAATTGCACAAGACATTTTAAGGGGTGCAGTGCATAAAAATAAATTTTCAGTTGAACTGGATCGTACACAGGCAATCGAAAAAGCGATTCAAACAGCAGACAAAAATGATTGGATATTGGTTGCGGGGAAAGGGCATGAAACCGAGCAAATTATCCGTGATAAAGTGCTGCATCATAATGATGGCGAGGTGGTGCAGCATCAGCTAAAATCCCCCTCCAGGCAGAACAAAAAATTGTAAATGGTGCACAGAACCGCGCGCGAAGCGAAGCGAGAGCAAGCGGGTAATGAAATTATTATTAAACGAGATAATAAAAGAGAGGGGGCCGCGTGCGATTACGCGACAAAAGTAATGAAATCATCGGAACTTTCAAAAATTTTACACGGCACATTCGTCGGAAGCGATGTTGAATTGAAACATATTTCAATAGACAGCCGAAACGTACAAAATGGCGATTGTTTTATTGCAATCAAGGGTGACGTTTTTGATGGCCATGATTTTATTTCAGACGTTGCAAAAAAGGGCGTTGCTGTTGCCATGGTGGATCGTGATGTCGTTGCTGACATTCCGGTAATCAAAGTAAAAAACACACGACAAGCACTCATGGATCTCGCGCGCTTTTATCGAGAGAGTGCAACCATTCCCGTGGCTGCTATCACGGGCAGTTGTGGAAAAACAACGACGCGTGCCTTACTTGAAAATATTACAAAACAACAAGGCAATGTATTAGCAAGCAAAAAAAGTTTTAACAATGATATTGGGTTGCCGCTGACTTTATTGCAATTAAATCCATCGCATGATTTTGTGGTGTTAGAAATCGGCACGAATCATCCGGGTGAAATTGCGCAATTAACGGCAATTGCAAAACCCACTATCGCAACAGTGACGATGGTGGCGCCAGTCCATATTGAATATTTCAGTAGTGTTGATGCAATCGCTCATGAGAAAGGCGCTATTTTTGAAGGATTAACGCACGATGGCATTGCTGTCATCAATGCGGATGCGTGTTATGGGGATCTTTGGAAAAAACAATCCGGTGATCGCCTCGTGATGACATTTGGCTATCATCAAAAAGCAGATGTGATGGCCCATGATTTACAATCCACAAGGGATGGAAAGACGATTTTTACGCTTGTTTTTGGGGATAAAAAAACATTGATCTCACTGCCGTTACTAGGCGAACATAATGTCACCAATGCATTGGCTGCTGCAACAATGGCTTTTGCAATGGATATTTCGATTGAGCATATCCAAAAGGGATTGGAAACCGTTCAGCCAGAATATGGTCGATTGGTGGAAAAGAAGGGAATGTCGGGTGTTTTGGTGATTGATGACAGTTACAATGCCAACCCTGCATCTGTGAAAGCGGCGATTAAATTTTTAACGGATCGAGATGCGAATGCCATTTTAGTGCTGGGAGATATGTTGGAGTTGGGTGATCAAGCCAATCAGTTGCACGCAGACGTTGGTGCATTTGCTAAAACATGTGGATTAAAACAACTCTTTTGTTATGGAAAACATAGCTTAGAAACGGTAAAAGCATTTGGAAAAAATGCGCAGCATTTTGAAAATCATGAAGCGTTGATTAATGAATTAAAATCCTGCTTGAGAAAAGACACTACCGTATTAATTAAGGGGTCGCGTGGTATGAAGATGGAAAAAGTTGTGGAAGCATTGATATGATTTTTTTCTCCCATTCCCATTAATTAAAAGGTTTGTTGTATGCTACTTTGGTTATCGCATTATTTAGAAAATTATTTTCACTTTTTTCGCGTGTTTCAATATTTAACATTTCGCACGATTGTGAGCGCATTGACGTCGTTGCTGATTGTTCTCATCTTTTGTCCCAGAATGATTCGTTTTCTTATCGCATTGCAAATTGGACAAGTCGTTCGAACGGATGGACCACAGCAACATTTAAAAAAATCGGGAACCCCGACAATGGGTGGCAGCTTAATGTTAGTTGCACTCTGCATCAGTGTTTTGTTGTGGGGTGATTTATCGAGTACGTATTTGTGGATTGCACTGTTTGTCACGATGGGTTTTGGTGCCATTGGTTGCGTGGATGATTATCGAAAAATCACCAAAAAAAATACGAAAGGATTGTCCGCACGTATGAAGTTGTTTTATCAATCGCTGATTGCATTGCTAGCAACTTCTTTTTTATATTTTTCTGCAACGAGTGGCTCAGAAACACAATTGGTCATTCCATTTTGTAAAACATTAATGATTCATTTGGGCATTTTCTATTTTGTATTTTCTTATTTTGTCATTGTGGGAACCAGTAATGCGGTGAATTTAACGGATGGCCTCGATGGTCTTGCTATTATGCCTTCTATTCTTGTGATTTTAGCGTTGGGTGTTTTTGCCTATGTGTCGGGTAATTTTCATTTTGCGAATTATTTATCGCTACCTTATTTGCCGCATGCAGCTGAATTAGTCGTATTTTGTGGTGCGTTGGCAGGCGCAGGTCTGGGATTTTTGTGGTACAACTCCTATCCCGCACAAGTTTTTATGGGCGATGTGGGTTCGCTCAGTATTGGTGGCGCCCTCGGTATTGTCGCTGTGATGGTGCGACAAGAATTAATGTTATTTCTCATGGGTGGCATTTTTGTCGCTGAAACCGTTTCCGTGATTTTGCAGGTGGCGAGTTTTAAATTGCGTGGCAAGCGAATTTTTAAAATGGCGCCATTACATCACCATTTTGAATTATCAGGTTGGCCAGAACCAAAAGTGATTGTGCGATTTTGGATTATCACGGTGATATTGGTTTTGTTGGGATTAGCAACGTTGAAGTTGAGATGAGTTATCAGTGTGAGTTATCAGTGTGAGGTATCAGTGTGAGGCAGCATGGCAATTTACATGTCGTTATTGGTCTCGGTGCTACAGGGTTGTCTTGTGTGCGCTATTTGGTTTCTCAAAATATCCCTGTAATTGTTGCAGACACGCGCGAAAATCCACCAAAATTAGCTGATTTTCAACGTGAATTTCCCAATCTAAAAATTCATTTGGGAAAGTTTTCAGATGACGTGTTTTCAAAAGCGAATACATTGGTGGTGAGTCCTGGTGTCTCACTCGAAGAACCCTGTATTCAAAAATCCATTGAAAATAACATCCCTGTCATTGGTGATGTTGAAATTTTTGCGCGTGACGCAAAAGCACCGATTGTTGCTATTACGGGATCCAATGGGAAATCAACATTAACCACGGTCATGGGTGAATTGATTAAAAACGCCGGAAAAACAGCAGTTGTGTGCGGCAATATTGGATTGCCTGTATTAGATGCGATAATGCAACCAACGCCTGATTATTACGTCGTTGAGCTATCGAGTTTTCAATTAGACACAACGTACTCACTCAAAGCAATCGTAGCTGTTGTGATTAATGTCAGTCCCGATCACATGGACCGTTATGCGACGATCGCTGATTATTTGGCTTCAAAGCAGCGTATTTATAGGAATTGTGAAAATGCCGTTGTGAATGCAGATGAAATGACGATATGGGAAAAACTTTCTTTTAAAAAAACACCCGTTGCTTTTACGCTGGAAAAATTAGCCAAAAATACCTGGGGATTGTGTAGTGGCTATTTGATGTTTGGCGAACAAAAAATTATTGCGATTGATACGTTGTTATTGCAGCAACGCCATAATTGTCAAAATTTTTTAGCCGCACTCGCGATGGGGATGATTTTAAATTTGCCGATTGAAAGTATGTGTGAAACATTACGTCATTTTTCAGGGTTGGATCATCGTTGCCAGTTAGTCAAAAAAACAGGTGATATCGCGTGGTATAACGATTCTAAAGCAACCAACGTCGGTGCTGCCATTGCGGCCATTGAAAGCATGAGTCATTCGGTCAAGCGTCAATTAATTTTAGTGGCAGGCGGCGATAGCAAAGGTGTTTCATTATTACCGTTACAACTCCCTGTGAAAAAACATGTTTCCCATGTTATTTTGTTAGGTAAAGATGCTGATTTGTTGCAACAGACATTACAAGACTGTGCGTTAATAACACGTGTTAATACGATTCATGAAGCGGTGGGTGTTGCTAAAACCATCGTGCAAGCAGGTGATGTCGTATTATTAGCGCCAGCCTGTTCCAGCTTGGATCAGTATGAAAATTATATGGCGCGCGGCAATGATTTTATTCGCGCGGTGAATGCAGTGTGAAGCGTGTTAAATGCGATAGAAGCGCGCGCGATAGCAAGCGCGCCATTGGAACGTTGGTTGTTAAGTACTTTGCGTAACGACATGCAGCGTTCCAGGCAAATTGCGCAGGCGCTATCGCTTGTGCTTCCTTCGCTGCTAATGAAATCTGATGTAAAGCGAAGTGTGTTAAATGCGATAGAGGCGCGCGCGGTAGCAAGCGCGTAGCATAACAAGGAACCAACCCATGCAAAAAAATCCCCCATCCCATTTTCTCTACGACCCGTGGCTTTTATCAATTGCATTAACCCTTATTTTTTTCGGCCTGCTGATGGTTTCATCGGCTTCAATGGTTATTTCCGATCGCATTTATCATGAACCTTTTCATTACATGCTAAGACAACTGATTTTTTTCGTGACGGGTTTTGGCATTGCGTTTGCTGTGACGCGTATTCCGCTCGCATTTTGGGAAGAGATGAGCTTTGTATTATTGCTTTTGTGTTTTGTTTTGTTGCTAGCAGTATTAGTGCCGGGTATCGGTAAAGTGGTGAATGGTTCGCGTCGTTGGATCCATTTGGGTTTTATTTCATTGCAGGTGTCTGAGTTAGTGAAACTGCTCGCCATTTTATATTTGGCAGGTTTTTTGCAACGGCATTTGCAAGAAGTGCAAACACAAATGTCTGGATTTATAAAACCCTTATTTTTTTTCGGCATTATGGGTGTGTTGTTATTAATGGAGCCGGATTTTGGTGCAACCAGTGTGATTGCAATGACTGTGTTGTCGTTGTTATTTATTGCGGGTGCAAGATTGTTACCGTTTTTAGTAATGTTATCGGGAGTGGTTTTAGCGATGATTGCATTGGCGATTACCTCGCCGTATCGGTTACAGCGATTAACGACCTTTATAAATCCTTGGTTGCATGCCTATAGTTCGGGGTATCAATTGACACAATCACTGATCGCGTTTGGTCGTGGCGGAATGTTTGGGGTAGGTTTGGGGAATAGCGTGCAAAAATTATTTTATTTGCCCGAAGCGCACACGGATTTTATTTTTGCCGTGATTGGCGAAGAGTTGGGTTTTATCGGCGAATTATTATTAATTATTTTGTTTGTCGTATTGGTTGCACGTATTATTTATTTGGGACAATGGGCGCTGCGACAAGAGCAATGGTTTGCCGGGTTTGTTGCATGGGGCATTGGGCTTTGGCTTTCATTTCAAGCCATTATTAATATCGGCGTGAATATCGGTTTATTGCCCACCAAAGGCTTAACACTGCCCTTGATCAGCTATGGCGGCAGTAGTTTGTGGGTGAGCTGCGCAGCAATGGGCATTGTTTTACGCGTTGCGTATGAAGTCCAATCCATCGGTACACCAGCGTTAAATTCTCGCGCCAGACAAAGGGTATCCTAGCATGCAGCGTTTGCTTATTATTGCCGGCGGCACCGGTGGTCATATTTTTCCGGCAATGGTTGTTGCAGAAACGCTACAAAAACAGGGTGTTTCGATCGAATGGATTGGCACCGAGACAGGAATGGAGCGAAAGTTAGTCGCACACCATGTCCCGATTTATTTTCTGCCCGTGAGTGCATTGCGTGGAAAAGGATGGCGCACTCAATTGTTAGCGCCATTCCGTTTATTGCGCGCGGTATTTCTAGCGTATCGTCTGATTCGAAAAATAAATCCGGATGTGATTTTGGGTATGGGGGGTTATGCGAGTGGTCCGGGTGGTATTGCTGCTTGGTTATTACGAAAACCACTCGTTATTCACGAGCAAAATGCAGTTGCTGGATTAACCAATCGGTTATTGTCGCGTATTGCAACCACTGTGCTACAAGCGTTTCCGAATGCATTTTCAAAAAAAATTAATGCTATTACGGTGGGTAATCCCGTGCGTGAATCGATTACGCACATTTCACGCCCTGAAAATTATTTTCAAACCCGAAAAAAACCGTGGCGCATTTTGGTGTTAGGCGGCAGTCAAGGCTCACTCGCTATTAATCAACAAGTCATGCATTGGTTGTCGTCATGTGAAGACCGTGAATCATTTTTGATTTGGCATCAAACCGGTCAAAAGGATTATGAATCCCTACAAAAAAGTTATCAGGCCTATTTGGGAAGTATTTATCGTGTGGCCCCATTTATTGAAACGATGTCGGAAGCGTATGCTTGGTCGGATCTTGTCATTTGTCGTTCAGGTGCATTGACGGTATCTGAACTGGCAGCAGCCGGTTTGCCCAGCGTGCTTATTCCTTATCCGTACGCTGTGGATGATCATCAATATGCGAATGCGCAGTTTTTGGAACGCGCGGGCGCAGCTGTTATTTTTCGCGAATCAGAATTGAGCGCTGAGAAATTAAACGCATTTTTAGAGAATCTGTTATCCTCGCCGAAACGTTTGCAAGTGATGGCAGAAAAAGCGAGAATCTGCGCGCAGCCAGAGGCGGTGTTGAAGATTATTGCGGCGATTAGGGAGGTGGGAGTGGGAGTGTGAGTGTGAGTGGGAGTGGGAGTGTGAGTGTGAGTGTGAGTGTGAGTGTGAGTGTGAGTGTGAGTGTGAGTGTGAGTGTGAGTGTGAGTGTGAGTGTGAGTGTGAGTGTGAGTTCTGAGGAATAGTGTAGTTACTTAATTTTTACTAAACATCTCGATACTGTTGGTAAAAAATAAATAATTAATTGTTACCTCTGATACTCACACTCCCACTCACACTCCCACTTTATTAAAGAGGAAACTACTTGTGGAAACAAAATTATCTGCCAACAAAGTATTTTGCATTGGTATTGGTGGTATTGGTGTCAGTGGATTGGCAGAGTTGGTGCATCAAAATGGTGTGACAGTGTTGGGCTCTGATCCTTCAAAAAATGCGCAAACACAACGGTTACAATCATTGGGCATTACTATTTTCGATCAGCATGAAGCAAAAAATATCGACGGTGCTGATTTGGTTGTGTATTCAAGCGCTGTTAAACAAGACAATCCAGAGCGAATGGCAGCAGTTGCTAACAATGTTCGATTGATTACGCGCGGACAATTTCTTGCGGAGGTGATGAAATCTTATTGCGGCATCAGTGTTGCTGGAACGCATGGAAAAACGACAACATCGGGTATTATTGCTTGGATTTTTGAACAGGCAAAACAAGATCCGACATTTATGATTGGCGGTGTATTGCGTGATCGTCATTCTCCTATGCAATTGGGTAAATCGAAGTTTTTTATCGCTGAATCTGATGAAAGTGATGCATCATTTTTATTTTTGTCGCCGAAAGTAGGTGTGATTACCAATATTGACGCAGATCATATGGAAACGTACGGTCATAATTTTGAAAATCTCAAAAACAGTTTTTTACAGTTTTCAAGCAATATTGCTGCGGGTGGTTTTGCAGTGGTTTGTATCGATGATCCTTCCATTCGAGAATTAATGCCAAAAATGACTTGTCGTGTCATAACGTATGGCAGTAGTGATGATGCTGATTATCAATTAAAAAATTTTCGTCAGGTGGGATTGCATAGTGAGTTTACCGCAAAAACATCGGATGGTAAGGACATTGCCATTCAATTAAATTTGCCGGGAAAACACAATGCGTTGAATGCGCTTGCAGCGATCGTGGTTTCACGTGAATTTCATTTGGAAGAGCGTGTGGTCCAAAAGGCATTGGAGACATTTCCGGGGATGGGACGCCGTTTTCATCCGCATGGGGAAATAGCTGTGCCGGGTGGAGAGGCTTTATTGTTTGATGATTATGGGCATCATCCTGCTGAGCTCAAAGCAACAATACTCGCTGCAAAATCTGCGTGGCCAGATCGTCATATTGTGTTGGTGTTTCAGCCGCATCGTTATTCGCGTACCCGTGATTTAATGGGTGATTTTGTTGAGGTGTTAAAAACTGCTGATGAATTGGTGTTAACAGAAGTCTATGCGGCGAGTGAGCAAAAAATTGCGGGTGCGGATGGTGAAGCGCTGTTTCAAGCAGTCAAAAATGCGGGGATGTCTCATGCGCACTTTGTTCCTGAATTATCGCAATTACCGGCAGTATTGCAAACGGTGTTGAAGCCAAATGATGTGCTGATATTGCAAGGTGCAGGTAATATTGTGACAATGGCTGAGGTATTGAAAAAGGCGTGAGCGTGAGGGATCGGTGTGAGGCAAAAAAATCAAAGTCATGTCGTCCGATCTCGTTCTTACACTCATACAAATACCAAGACCAAGACGATCCATATTCACCGAACGCCCATCGTCTGTTTTTTTATCGTATTTTTAACGGCATTTTTCAGTGCCTTTGGTATATATGCCTGGGAATGGGTGAAGAAACCAACGTCATTTCCCATTCGGCACATTACAGTGCAAGGTCAATTAACACACTTATCGCCTGAAGCGCTGCAAACAATTGTGCGAACACAATTAACGGGCGGCTTTTTTTCGTTGGATATTTCTGCTGTAAAACAAGCTATTTTATCATTTCCTTGGATTGCGGATATTTCATTTCGACGGGTATGGCCTGATCAATTGGTTGTGCACGTTCGAGAACAACTTGCTGCTGCGCGTTTTGGAAAAAAAGGCGTTTTGAATTCAGAGGGCGCTGTATTTTATCCGGATGTAAAAACATTGCCGCAAAATTTGCCGGATTTAGAAGGTCCGTTGGATGAGTCGCAAGCACTTTTTAATTTTTATCAAACGGCAAATACATTAACAAAACTGCTGGGTTTAACGGTCGTTGCATTGCACATCAACGCAGAGCAAAGTTGGGATCTGTTACTCAGTAATCAGTTGCATGTCACTTTGGGTCGTCAAGAAGCATTACCACGCTTGAAGCGATTCATCGCGATTTACCCTAAAATTACGGCATTATCGACACGCCCAATGATTTCAGTTGATTTGCGTTATCCAAATGGTGTGGCGGTGAGGTATTAGGTATCAGTGTGAGGTATGAGTGTGAGTGTGAGTGTCAGAGGCATAGTTTAGGGTGGCGATATTTTTTATCTGTATTTTAAAATAAATAGCAATTTTCATTTACTCATATTGATAACAGATACCCGATACCTTTTCCTACAAATTTCTATAGTGCAACACAATTTCATGGCTTATACTAATTCGATTAAGCTTTTTGCAGATGTACAGGGAGTCATAGATCGACATGGCTAAAAAAACGGATAAAAATTTAATTGTTGCGCTCGATATCGGCACGAATAAAATCGCTGCGTTAGTCGGTGAAGTTACTTTTGATAATCAAATTGAAATTGTTGGATTTGGTGTACACCCATCACGTGGATTAAAACGCGGTGTTGTTGTCAATATTGAAGCGACTGTTCAATCGATTCAACGCGCCGTTATCGAAGCTGAATTAATGGCGGGTTGTGATATTCGTGAAGCCTATACAGGTATTGCGGGCAGTCATATCAGCAGTTTAAATTCACATGGTATTGTGGCGATTCGTGATCGTGAAGTGAACCAAGCTGATATCGATCGTGTTATTGATGCTGCAAAAGCAGTGGCTATTCCAGCCGATCAAAAAATATTACATATTTTACCGCAAGAATTTATTGTCGATGCCCAAGAAGGTGTGCGAGAACCGCTGGGTATGTCAGGTGTGCGATTAGAAGCGAAAGTGCATATTGTTGCGGGCGCTGTTGCTGCTGCACAAAACATCACGAAATGTGTGCGACGCTGTGGATTGCAAGTCAGCGATATTATTTTAGAGCAACTTGCATCCAGTTATGCGGTATTGACCGACGATGAAAAAGAATTGGGTGTCTGCATGATTGATATCGGTGGTGGTACAACTGATGTCGCGATTTTTATGGATGGCGCAATTCGTCACACGGCTGTTATTCCGATTGCGGGTGATTATGTCACGAATGATATTGCAGTGGCATTGCGTACGCCTACGCAAAACGCAGAACAAATTAAAAAACAATATGCCTCCGTTTCACCGCTGTCGATTGATCCTGCGGAAATGATTCAAGTACAAAGTATTTCTAAAAGACCCCCACAACAAATTCAACGTAAAGCATTGGCACAAGTGGTGCATGCCCGTTATGAAGAATTATTTTCGTTGGTGTTGACTGAATTACGTCGCAGTGGTTTTGAAGAATTAATTTCTGCGGGTATTGTGCTGACAGGCGGTGCATCGAAAGTCACAGGCTGTATTGAATTGGCAGAATCCATTTTTCAAATACCGGTGCGTTTAGGATTGCCACAAAATGTCAGTGGTTTAATTGATGTGCGCGAAGATCCTACTTTTTCAACTGCGGTTGGATTGTTACTGTATGGCATACAGCAACAAGAAAATCTACAGCCGTTTATATTAAATCGTGGACTGCCGAGTTTGTGGACGCGTATGAGAAGTTGGTTTCAAGGGAATTTTTGAGAAGTGTGAGTGTGGAGTGTGAGTGTGAGTGTGAGTGTGAGTGTCAGAGGTATAGTCTGACTATTTATTTTTTACCAACAGCATGAAAATGTTGGGTAAAAATAAACAGCTAAATTGTACCTCAGAACTCCCACTCACACTCCCGCTCACACTGTGAAATAATACAAAGCAACATCCAGAAGGAGTTCAACATGTTCGAATTGGGAGATAACTTTTCGCACAATGCGAAAATTAAAGTCGTTGGTATTGGTGGCGGCGGCGGTAATGCAATTGAACATATGATGTCTGAAAATATTGAGGGCGTTGAATTCATCTGCGCAAATACAGATGCGCAAGCGCTTGGAAAATCCAGTGCGCGGACCGTGTTGCATTTAGGTGAAGAAATTACAAAAGGGTTGGGTGCTGGTGCAAATCCAGATGTAGGTCGTCAAGCAGCAGAAGAAAATCGCAATAATATTCGTGAATTGTTGTTGGGCACAGACATGGTTTTTATCACAGCAGGCATGGGGGGGGGTACCGGCACAGGTGCTGCACCGATTTTTGCTGAAGTTGCGAAAGAACTGGGTATTTTGACGGTTGCTGTCGTTACAAAACCATTTGCTTTCGAAGGTCGCAAGCGTATGGACGTGGCTGACGAGGGTATCAAAGCGCTATCGAAGTATGTTGATTCTTTAATCACGATTCCCAACAACAAATTGCTGAGTGTGCTCGGAAAAAATATTTCATTACTCAATGCATTTAAAGCGGCGAATAACGTGTTATTTGGTGCTGTACAAGGTATTGCTGATCTAATTACACGTCCCGGCTTGATTAACGTGGATTTTGCCGATGTACGAACAGTGATGTCAGAAATGGGTATGGCTATGATGGGAACTGGTGTGTCGAGCGGTGAAAATCGTGCGCGTGAAGCAGCGGAAGCGGCCATCGCAAGTCCCTTATTAGAAGACATTGATTTTAGCGGTGCCAAAGGTGTTCTCGTTAACATTACTGCGGGTATGGATATGTCGATTGGCGAATTTGAAGCGGTCGGTGAAGCAGTAAAAGCATTTGCATCCGAATCAGCAACCGTTGTTGTGGGAACGGTCATTGATCCTGAATTGTGTGATGAATTGCGTGTCACAGTGGTTGTCACTGGTTTGGGTGTTCATAATCGTGATTCTGGTGGCATATCAGGCGCTACAAGCAGCGTTGCACCAACACGCCCCGTGCGAAACACACGATTAGATGGAACGCTCGATTATCACCAATTAGAACGTCCTACTTATTTGCGCAATCAAGATAGTTTAAAACCCGCTGTGCATCCACAGCCGGTTATTGAAATGGATCGTGAAAAGGAAATGGAATTTCTCGATATTCCGGCGTTTTTGAGAAAGCAGGAAGATTGAGGGGGGTTGGGGGTGTGAGTGTGAGTGTGAGTGTGAGTGTGAGTGTCAGTGTGAGTGTGAGTGTGAGTGTGAGTGTGAGTGTCAGAGGTATAATCTGACTGTTTATTTTTTATTAACAACATCAAAATGCCAGTTAAAAATAAATAATTAAATTGCACCTCCGAAACTCCCACTCACACCCACACTCCCACTTTTAACCTTTGAATTCCCCCCCAAATTTTGAGAAGATGTCTCATTTTTCTAAGGCGAAACCTTTAATGATTAAACAACGTACTTTGAAAAACGCAATTCACGCAACAGGTGTTGGTGTTCACTTGGGTGAAAAAGTATATTTGACTTTGCGTCCAGCACCGATCGATACCGGCATTGTTTTTCGTCGTGTGGATTTAGCAGAAACGGTTGAAATTCCCGCGCTTGCTGCTTTTATTGGTAATACCGATTTGTGTACGTGTTTAGAAAAAGAAGAAGTGCGCATTGCAACCGTCGAACATTTATTGTCGGCATTTGCAGGGCTAGGAATCGATAATTGTTTTGTGGATCTTTCTCTATCTGAATTGCCTATTATGGATGGTAGTGCGAGCCCCTTTGTTTTTTTAATTGAATCTGCAGGTATTGAAGAGCAAAGTGCGCTGAAAAAATTTTTGCGTATCAAAAAAACGGTTGAAGTGCGTGATGGCGACAAGTTTGTAAAATTAGAACCGTTCGATGGATTTCGTGTTTCTTTTGAAATTGCTTTTAATCACCCCATTATTGCGAATACACAGCAATCCATTACGATAGATTTTTCTTCCGCATCGTACGTTAAAGATGTTTCACGTGCGCGCACATTCGGATTTTTGGCTGATTACGAAATGATTCGTCAAAAAAATTTAGCGCGTGGTGCCAGTTTGGATAATGCCATTGTGTTAGATACAGCGACTATCGTGAATGAAGAAGGATTGCGGGATCCTGATGAATTTGTGAAACATAAAATTCTGGATGTGATCGGTGACTTATATTTGTTGGGCTATAGTGTGATTGGTGCATTCACAGGATATAAATCAGGACATGCATTAAATAGCGCATTATTGCGTGAATTATTATCTCAGACCGACGCATGGGACTTGGTAACGTTTGTTGATCCTAAGATGGCACCGGTTTGCTATGCGTGGGCTGAGCAGTCGGCGGTGGCGTAAAGTAAATGAAATACTCCGAATTGGGATTCACACAGATACTTGTTTTCAAAAGCGAATACTCTTCGCGCACACTTTACACTGTATTTCTCGTATCATTTGCCATTCTGCATTTTTCTGCAGTGCTCGCACTAAATCCGATGACATAAATCGAATGCGCATTGCAATGGCAGCGCTGCTGACACCCAGAATAAGTATTCCTTGATTGACATTCATTACGTGGCAAAAAGCAGCCAATTCAGTGGGGAGAATCGTTTGTAGATGACGATCAAGTGCCAATAATTTTTTCGCTTTTTCAATGACTCTTCCTAAAGACGAATGCGTGTAACCTTCTAGGATCGGGTGAAATTCATCTTTTTTTTCAAGTGTATTTTGCATGGGTCCATTGTATCAAAAAACACGGTAGTGCGGTTTTTTTTATGGTGTGATATGTTTTCTGTCTGCTTGACCAACAGGTTAAGGTGTTTAATGGCTTGAGAGTGTATTTGCAATAAAGTTAAAAACTCAGTGGTCTGCGAAAAATCTTACTTTTCATATAGGCTTTACATACTAAATATTATACAGTATAGCCGTATTTATTTACCAAAAGAGTGTAAGCATGTTGGGATTATTGAAGAAAATTTTTGGCACACGAAATGATCGCTTATTGCGCGGTTATCGCAAGATGGTCACTAAAATTAATGCATTTGAACCAGCGCTAATCGTATTGTCTGATGCAGAGTTAAAAGCAAAAACACCGGCTTTTCGTGATCGATTGTCAAAAGGCGAAACGCTGCTCGATATCTTGCCCGAAGCATTTGCTGTGGTACGTGAAGCGGCAAAACGTACATTAGAAATGCGTCACTTTGATGTGCAAATGATTGGTGGCATGGTGTTACATGATGGCAAAATTTCAGAAATGCGCACAGGGGAAGGCAAAACATTAACCTCTACACTGCCTATTTATTTAAATGCATTAACAGGTCGCGGTGTGCATGTCATTACGGTGAATGATTATTTGGCGAAACGTGACGCAGAATGGATGATGCCCGTTTATGATTTTTTAGGATTATCGGTGGGTGTGAATATTGCCAATATGTCACACGATGAAAAGCAAATTGCGTATGCAAAAGATATTACCTACGGCACCAACAACGAATTTGGTTTCGATTATTTGCGCGACAACATGGTGTATGAACTCAGTGAGCGCGTGCAACGTCCCTTACATTTCGCAGTGATCGATGAAGTCGATTCTATTTTAATTGATGAAGCGCGTACGCCACTGATTATTTCGGGCCAAGCAGAAGAATCGTCTGAATTTTACGTAAAAATGAATAAATTAATTCCGCATTTGAAACAACAAAAAATGGCGGAAGATGAAAAAGATGAAGACGTGCCGGAAGAGCGTCGAGCGGATTACATTTTAGATGAAAAAAATCGCCAAGCACATTTAACAGAACGTGGGCATCAACGCGTTGAAGAATTAATGGTGAAAGAAGGTTTATTGAAAGAAGGCGATAGCTTATACGATTATTCAAACATTTCATTGATGCATTATTTTTATGCCTCACTGCGTGCGAATACTTTATATCATCGTGATGTTGAATATGTGGTTAAAGATGATGAAGTCATTATTGTCGATGAACACACGGGTCGATTGATGGAAGGTCGACGTTGGTCTGATGGCTTGCATCAAGCCATGGAAGCCAAAGAAAAAGTCAAAGTACAATTGGAAAATCAAACGCTCGCGACAATTACCTTCCAAAATTATTTCCGTATGTATGAAAAATTATCGGGTATGACAGGAACGGCTGATACAGAAGCATTTGAGTTTCAAAAAATTTATGGGTTAGAAGTCGTTGTCATTCCAACGAATAAAGAAATGGTTCGACAAGATTTTTCGGACAAAGTGTATTTAACACAAGAAGAAAAATTTGATGCGATCATGGAAGAAATTAATCGTGTACGTGCGAAAGGCCAGCCAATTTTAGTCGGTACTGCATCGATTGAAACTTCTGAATTGTTATCAAAACGCTTACAAAAAGCAAAAATTCCGCATCAAGTATTAAACGCAAAACAACACGCGCGAGAAGCGAATATTATTGCAGAAGCGGGACGTCCAGGCGCTGTGACAATCGCGACTAACATGGCGGGTCGTGGAACGGATATCGTGTTAGGCGGTAATGTTAAAATTGAAATTGCGGAATTGGAAAATCCATCTAATGAGACCATCGCGCAATATAAAAAAGAGTGGAAAGAAAGACATGATACAGTAGTCGCTGTAGGTGGCTTATATGTATTGGGTAGTGAACGTCATGAGTCTCGTCGTATCGATAATCAATTGCGTGGTCGATCGGGTCGTCAGGGTGATCCAGGTGTTTCACAATTTTATTTATCCATGGAAGATAATTTATTGCGTATTTTTGGTGGCGATCGCTTGTTGCTTATGATGCGAAAACTTGGCGTGCAAAAGGGCGAAGTGATTCAGCATACGATGATTTCTCGTGCGATTGAAAAAGCGCAGCGTCGTGTAGAAGGCCATAACTTTGATATTCGTAAACATTTGCTGGAATATGATGATGTTGCCAATGATCAACGCAAAGTAATATATCAACAGCGATTGGAATTGTTGCAAGCGAAAGATGTTGCAAAGTCTGCTTCTGAAATTCGCGAAGAAGTGGTTGATCAATTGTTTCATCGATTTATCCCTGCAGAAAGCATGGAAGAACAATGGGATATTGCGGGATTAGAAAAACAAATTCAACTCGATTTTCATTTGAATTTAGACATTCGCAGTTGGCTAGCCAGCGAAGAACAATTGCATGAAGAAACATTAAAGAAAAAATTACAGCAAGCCTTTTCGGATGCGTATGCGAATAAAGAACTGGTGATTGGATCTGAGGTGTTACGCGATGCAGAAAAAGGCATTATGTTGCAAACTTTAGATATGCATTGGAAAGATCATTTGTCTGCAATGGATCAAATGCGTCAAGGCATTCAATTGCGTGGTTACGCACAAAAAAATCCAACACAAGAATTTAAACGCGAATCATTTAATATGTTTACGGATTTGTTGGAAAATATTAAGTACGCGTTTATTTCAACGTTATCCAAAATTCAAGTGGCTTCACCTGAAATGATCGCACAAAAACATTCAGATATGGCAGCACCACAATTGCACTTTACGCATCAAGAAGTTCAACCGTTGGCACTCAGTGGTGAGCCGAATGGTGCTGTGCATGATGCAGATAATGAATCACAACACCCATTTGTACGACAAGCGCCTAAGGTAGGTCGTAATGATCCTTGTGACTGTGGTTCAGGGAAGAAATACAAACAGTGTCATGGCAGGTTGGTTTAAATAATAATGTACTTAAGGAACGTGCACGAAATAACTTTTACAACTGGCATCCCGATATGGCGGTCATCTTTAAACGTTCTTCATTCAGAAATGCTCGAAAGACTTATGCAGTATTCCTTCGCATTTCTGCAATCAGAACGTTTAAATCTAACCGCCCTCTCGGGCGCCAGTTGTAAAAGTTATTTCGTGCACGTTCCTAAATTTGGAGGTAATGATGAGAGCAACACCACGTTTTTTTACTAAACCAGCGGCAGATAAAACGATATGCAAGATTGGTTTTACTGCAAAGCAGCGTTTTCCTTATCTTAGAATTGAAGACACGGTCTATCATCTTGAAGGTTGGGATAAAAAAAATAAAACGGCAACTATTTGTTGCGCAGGGGATGATCTTCAAAAAGTGTTGAAGCATCTAGAAAAGCATCCTTGTTTTGAAGCCATTAGTTATGAGATTAAAGTAGCTCAGACGTTGTATGGATGGCAGAAAGAGAATTATGACGCTCAAAACCCACTCACAGGTAAGCGCAGATTTTGAAAAATCTCCAGGTCGTCGTCGGTCTTGTCTTCAATGATAAAAATGAAGTTTTAATCGCACTGCGTCCGCCTCATGTGGTGCAACCGGGCATTTGGGAATTTCCTGGTGGAAAAGTGGAGTCTAATGAAACATTGAAAAACGCTTTAATTCGCGAGTTTCAAGAAGAAATCGGCATTTGTATCATCCGATCTGAATTTTTTCTTAAGATTGAAAAAGAATTTCCGCAAAAAAATAGGTGGCTCATTCTGCATACGTTTAAAATAATAGCATTTCATGGCGAGCCGCGTGGTTGTGAAAATCAAGAGATTCGCTTTGTGCCCACAAACACATTAACAGATTACACGTTTCCCGAAGCGAATGCAGACATTGTGCGAGCGCTAAATTTTGCAACACGCCAACTGAAATGAAAGGGGCGTTTGCACTTGCGTTGATTTTCCTGTGCCAAAATAACTGGGTGTTAAAAAACGAATTGTTATGCGATGTTTGCCAGCGCTAAATTCCGGATAAAAATTCTGTTGTGTGGAAATCGCAAGGCGGATGAGATGACAGGGAACGGTGGGGTTGAGGGGTTGCAAATAAAAACCATTTTCTGCTGTGATGGGTTGTAATGGCATGCTGCCACGTGTCATTTGTAAAATGGCTTCAATAATATCGCGCAGCGGTTGAAACGTTTCCATCCATGCTTTTAAATCTTTTGATTTTTCGACAGGTGTTTTATTCTGCCATAACATATAAGCTGGCAAACGATAATCACAAACACCACCCGGTACGGTTAAGTTAGTACGAATTTGATAAAGAAAATCATTTTGACGTAATGGTTCACCAATGCGCGCATGATGGGTATGTAAATAATGATTTAATGCTTCTAGTTTTCGCAGGGTCGTTTGTAGGCGGGGTGCATCTACTTGTGTTGATCGATTTAATTGCGACAGCGTACTCGTGTATTGCGTTAAAGTCTGACTGAGTTTGGATTTTATATCGGGGCGATCAGTCACTTCTAAAATTTTTAGCAAAGCATTCATCGCGTTTTTTGTCGCGAGCATCGCACTTTCATGAATAGATTTGTCGAACTGATGAAATAAATTTTCAAGGCGTAAACAAATTCGAACGGCATCATTAAGCGGCATTTCATAGATGATTTGGTTGTTCTGCATGGTGCTGGTAATGTCAGTTTGCATCTTCTTCTTCTCGCTGATTCAAGGTCGTCATTCTAACATGACCAAACTCGTGCGAAAAGAGAACAATACTATTGACGCAGGGCAGCCTAATTATAATTTGCACCGCGTATTTCTTAGCGGCGATGGAAGCACAAGCGATAGCGCCTGCAATGTACGAGTGGAACGATGCAACGTTTCATGCATGCGTTGTGGTCGCTGGCGCTTCCATCACTACTAACAAAGATTTTAATGAGGCTGCCCTGACTATTGACGCAGCAATCGTGGATTTTTCACTTGAAAATCAGGCTTGCTGGATCGATAAGGATTGATATCTAAGCCGCCACGACGCGTATACCGTGCGTAAACGTTCAGCTCAGCGGGTTTGCACTGTCTCGTAATATCCATGAAAATGCGCTCAACGCACTGTTCGTGAAATTCATTGTGATTGCGAAATGAGATTAAATACTGCAACAGACCTGCATGATTGATTTGATGCCCTGTATATTCAATTTCAACACTTCCCCAATCGGGCTGTCCCGTCACAAGGCAATTGGATTTGAGTAGATGTGAATGCACCGTTTCTGAAACTATTTTGTTTTCTGAAAATAATAATTGAGGATTGGGTTGATAGTGACTGACTTCAATATCCAAATCATCCAGACAAATACCCTTTAAATTTTCAAAAGTGTTTGAATAAATGCTGTCGATTAAAAAAAGATTAACATTGACAACAGATTGAGTCGCATGTGATAAATCATCGATTATGTGTTTTTGTACGTGTTTTTCAGTCTCAAAACGCGTTTGATTAAAGGAATTAAAATATAATTTTAGTGATTTCGATTCAATTAAAAATGCACTAATTGCAGGTACGATGATTTCTGCCATTGCAACAATCGGTTTCCCTTTTGTATTTAACCAAGAAATTTCAAAAGCATTCCACACATCATATCCGTAAAAAGGCAATGGTGTTGAAACCCCAATGTCATCCCGTTTTGTTTTGCGTGAAATGGGAAATAATAAGTTGGGAGTGTATTGGTCGATGTATGCGGATGTTTTGCCGAGAGGGGAGTGTTCAGGGGTCATATTTTTTTTGGCTCGAGGAATATTGTTGTGAAAAACACGGATATTAGCATGTGTATAGTAGGTAACCTATCCCATGTTACCTACTATATAGTAGCGATGCAATTTATCAACCTGTTCTTCTAACGATTTTAAATCACTGTCATTGATAATAATATCATCCGCTATTTTTAATCGTGCTTGTTCACTCGCTTGTGAATCAATAATTTTTTGAATGCTTTCTTCAGTAGCACAATCTCTTTTTTTTGCACGATCAATTTGTATCTCAATGGGCGTATCAATTACCAAAACCCGATCAATAAAATCAATGCCGCTAGATTCTGTCAGCAAAGGAATGACACAAATACAATAAGATGTTTGAATAGTTTGAAGGGCATCACGCATTGTTTTTCGAATCATGGGATGTAATAAATTTTCTAACCATTTTTTTTCGCTGAGATTTTGAAAAATAATATCACGCAATTGTTTGCGATTAATGGTTTGATCGGGATTCAAAATCGTTTTTCCGAAATGTGAAACAATGCTGTCATAGGCGACTGCATTTTTCTCAGTGATTTGGTGTGCAATGATATCTGCATCGATAACGGGCACATTGTGTTTTTTAAAAAAATCAGCAACCGTTGATTTTCCGCTGCCAATACCACCTGTTAATCCGATGCAAACCGGTTTTGATTTTATGAGACCCATCTTACGATCCATTGCGTCAGTTGATCGCCATATAAAACCGTACACCAACCTGCAATGGCAATGTACGGGCCGAATGGAATTGGATTTGCCCGTTCTATTTTTTTATAAGCCAGTAAGATAATTCCCACAATCAATGCGAGTAAGGTTGAAAATATTAAAACATTGACCAAGGATATTAAACCCACCCATGCGCCTATCATTGCCAACATTTTACAATCCCCTAATCCCATGCCTTCTTTATTGCGTATTAAAATATAAAATTTTGCGATGGACCATAAAAATAAATAACCAATAACTGCACCAAAAATGGCGTGGATGGATGAAACAAATAGACATTTTGTAGAAATAATTAAACCGAGCCACAACAGTGTGTATGTAATAGTATCAGGTAAAAATTGATTATTGAAATCAATAAAACTTAAAGTAATTAATCCCCAGGTGAGAATGATTACAGCCAGCGCAGACAAGGTAAAACCCAATTTTGAAATCACTAATATTGAAAGTAGGGGTGTTAGTACTTCAACTAAAAAATACTGTATTGAAATGTGCGTTTTGCAGTAGTGACACTTTCCTCTTAAAATCAGATAGCTAACGATAGGAATATTAAGCCAAAAAGGCAACAATTTTTTACAGTGGCAACAATGGGAGCGTGGCAAGCAGATATTAAAGGTTGGTGATTTTTCAGGAAGTGGTAAAGCAAGCTGCATTAAACACTCTTGTTTCCATTCTTCTTGTAGCATCAAAGGATAACGATAAATAACGACATTGAGAAAACTTCCGATGATTGCACAAAAGATAAAAGTAAATATCAGCGCGAGCGTTGTATGCGTTGAAAAAAACAAAATCCAGTTCATAGTAGTCCTTAATTCAAATAATATTGCCCATGCGAAATATGGGCAAATACATCGCAACAATCAACAGAGATACGACGCTTGCGACAATTATCATAATGACAGGCTCTAGTAATTTGCTCAAGCGATCGAGTGTTTCATTCAGCTGATGCTGATAAAAAATAGCGATTTTTTTCATCATGATAGAAAGTGCGTCGGCATTTTCACCGATCGCAATCATGGTTTTAGCGCGCTCTGGAAAAAAACAACATTGATCTAGTGCGCTATGTAATGATTTTCCTGTCATAACGGATTCCCTTACTTTGCACAATTGCGTTTGTAATAAGGTCTGTGAAATGGCTTGGTTTGTGATTTGTAATGCGTCGATCAGTGGAATACCGGAAGAGAGTGACATGGATAACAATTGACTCCATCGTGCAATTTGTCCTGTAATCAGGATGGATTTCACCATGGGAATTTTAAAAATAAGATGGCGCAGGGTATTTTTTAAACGATCATTTTTTTTAAAAAAGTAATTTGTGAGTAATATAATTGGCGTTATAAACATAATTAAAAACAACCCGTTTTTTTGTAAGTAATCGCTCATTGCAATTAACAAACGCGTTGTCATTGGTAGTTGTGCACCAAAGTTATCATAAATGGCGCGAAATTGCGGAATGACAAAAATTAATAATCCAGCGGTAATTGCCATGGCAATGAACGTGACGCTGATTGGATAGAAAAGCGCTTTCGTTATTTTACCGTGAATTTGTTGGTGATTTTCTTGATTTTCAATTAATTGCTCCAGGATCATTTCGAGCTGCCCACTCTGTTCGCCTACAGCAATCATTTTGCAATAGGTGGTATCGAAGTATTCTGGAAACTGACTGAGTGCAGCTGAAAAACAAGTGCCAGCAATAATTTTTTCTTTTATTCTGTTTACCGTGTTTTGATAAATAGGATGAGATGCTGTGTTAGCAATTAAAGACAATGCTTCAGTGAGTGGAACACCAGCTTGCATTAATAAGCGTAATTGATGCGTGAAATCCAGTCGTTCTTTCACCGTAAATTTTTTTGTCATCGATAATGAAAAAAGCGGATTAATTTTTTTAATGGACAGAACAGTAATGTGGCTGTTTTCTAATTTCGCACAAACAGTGTTTCTTGTTTCTGAAAATAATTTACCTGACACTTTAATGCCCGCTGCATCGATACCGATCCATGTAAATGCTGACTGATTTTGGGTTGCCATGTTTATCCTCAAAAAATAAAGCAATTCTTCACGTCTCTGTGCTCGGTATTACCCGCATAATTTCACTGAGCGCAGTAAGTCCATTCTCCACAGCAATCATTGCCGATTCCCATAAATTTAAATGACCTTCTATTTTATTATGTTTTGACAGTGCGGTATGTGATGCATTTTGTAAAATCATTTCTTTTAGTGTTTCGGTGATCGGCATTAATTCAAAAATGCCCGTACGTCCCTGAAATCCATTGTTGCAATGTGTGCATCTATCGTGACATAGGCCGCATAATTTTCTAACAAGCCGTTGTGCAATAATGAGTGTCAACGCAGAACATAAATGAAAAGGGGCGATCCCCATGTGACACAATCGTGTGATTGCTTCTGCTGCACTATTGGTGTGTAAAGTGGATAAAACGAGATGTCCTGTTTGTGCGGCTCGAATCGCCATTTCTGCTGTTTCTTGATCGCGTATTTCACCAATCATTATGACATCTGGATCTTGTCGAAGTAGTGCCCGCAACGTGTGAGAAAAAGTTAAGCCTGCTTTGCTGTTGATGTGGGTTTGATTAATACCTTCAATGTGCATTTCAACGGGATCTTCGATAGTGGTGATGTTGCGATGCGATAGATTTAATAAATTCAGTAATGTGTAGAGTGTAATTGTTTTTCCGCTACCGGTGGGACCTGTCACTAAAATCAAACCTTGTGGCTGTTCGATGGAATGTTGAATTAAGTGGCGATCGACTTTATTTAATCCGAGCGTCTCGATCGGTCGAATGTGAGTGTTCGCATCAAGCAAACGAATCACAATTTTTTCGCCATGTATGGTTGGACAAGTACTGACACGGCAGTCTTTAAAAAATCCCAAATAAGAATGAAAGCTTAATCGTCCATCTTGCGGTTTTCGTTTGATGGCAATATCCATATGCGATAATACTTTTAAACAACTGGTCGCTGCATCAGCCAACGGTGATGGTAGTCGTATGATCTCATGTAACAATCCATCAATACGAAATCGTACACGAAAGTAACTTTGATACGGTTCAAGATGAATATCAGATGCATCACGATGGATTGCATCTGATAATAATTGATGCGTTAGCGTTTGTGCTAAATGATCACTTTTGTCGTGAAATTGACTATATTTTTGCGCTGAAATATAGGTGTTATGAATTCGATATAACGTGTCGTAACGCGTCAATATCAATTGTACTGATACTCCAAGCTGAAATGATAATTGCTTTCTGATCGTGATATCATTTGGATTTGCAATCGCGACCACTAAAAAATTTCCTTTTTTGAAAATGGGTAAGAGCAAATGGTTTTCTATTATGTGGTCTGGCAGTGCATTAAAGAATAGCGTATTTATTTTTTTGTGCTGTAATGCATGATAAGGCAACTGAAAAAAATCACCGCATGCAGAGAGTAATTCTGCAGCATCGACCAATCGATATTGCATGAGATGTTGAAACAACGTTTGCTTAAAACTTTTTGCAGTTAATTGTGCTTGTTGTAATTCAGCAAGTGATAATAAATTTTTCTGCAGCAGTACCTGCGAAAGATTATCATCGGCTGCATTAGCTATTTCATTAATGCGCATAACCATTAATCACGCCTTGTCCGCTCGATTGCCACGTTAACATATCGTGGGTATTATTCGGTGTCAGAATGTATGTGTCAGTTGCTGCTATACCGTATAAATTTTTTGGTATGATAGTAATGACCCCCGTATCATTGACATCTATGCTGTCTATCAAATCAGGTCCTTTGCCGGCTGTAACAGCATTCGGAACATCATTTTCACCTGCGCCGCAATGATCAAGTCCCCCGGTCATTTGAAAACAGGCCTGAACACCTAATTTGTAAGGTTCACTCGCTTGGACAATTTCAGCATAGTGTGCACGCCGCGTATAATTTTCATAAGAGGGAATGGCAATGGCAACTAAAATGCCGATGATGGCAATCACGATCATTAATTCAATTAACGTAAAGCCGCTTGTTTTATGCTGTTTTTGCATAGCGTACTCCTTCTTTATGGCTGGAATACGCTAATTGATTTTAATGTTATTCTCAATACCGTGTTTTTAATACGAGACCTGCGCCATCGAGTCCAATAATTATCAGTAGGCAAAAAACATGCAAGCACTGCTCAAAGAAACCTGCAAAATTGTCTCCAAAAGAAAAAATAAAAAGCTTAAGGAAAAAGAATACACTGATCTTCAAAATAAAATATATTAGTTGACATAACTCGGTGATTTCAGCAAAATAAGCCCCTTAATTTTCGTCTGGAGGGGTTCCCGAGCGGTCAAAGGGATCAGACTGTAAATCTGACGGCTTCGCCTTCGAAGGTTCGAATCCTTCCCCCTCCAAAAGTTTAAAAAGTGTGGTTTTTTCTGCGCTTTTAATTGAGACGCGGGTGTAGTTCAATGGTAGAACTTCAGCCTTCCAAGCTGATTGTGTGGGTTCGATTCCCATCACCCGCTTAAAAATATTACGCAAAAGTAGAGTACAGAAAAAGCAATATCTGAAATGAGTTGGGCCCACATAGCTCAGTGGTAGAGCACTTCCTTGGTAAGGAAGAGGTCACCGGTTCAATCCCGGTTGTGGGCTCCATAGAAATTAAGTATATGAATGTGAAAGGGGAATGGCATGTCAAAAGAAAAATTCGTACGGGATAAAGACCACATAAACGTTGGAACAATCGGGCACGTGGATCATGGTAAAACGACGTTGACTGCAGCATT
>Ga0155584_1108_pt1 | contig 29995 bp, 31 predicted proteins | sample RifCSPhighO2_12_FD_107241 | JGI IMG/M metagenome (GOLD analysis project Ga0155584, IMG submission 107241) | Gammaproteobacteria bacterium RIFCSPHIGHO2_12_FULL_40_19
CATTATCACGCATGCACACATTGACCACACTGGTTATTTGCCATTATTAGTAAAAAACGGATTTAAAGGAAAAATTTATACATCCCCTGGAACAAAAGCACTCTGTTCAATTTTATTGCCAGATAGTGGATACCTTCAGGAAGAAGAAGCAAGGAATGCCAATAAATATGGTTATTCTAAACATACTCCTGCTCTGCCACTTTATACACAACCTGATGCACGAGAATCATTAAATTATTTTGAGGCAGTTGAGTTTGGTGAAACACGTCACCTATTTGGACAATTCAGTTTTGAGTTTGCTCGCGCGGGACATATTATTGGCGCCTCATTTATTAAAATAAAAAACGGCAATACCTCAATCTTATTCACAGGTGATATTGGCAGACCTCATGATCAAGTTATGCGACCACCGTCCATTATTGAAGAGGCGGATTATATTGTGATGGAATCAACTTATGGAGATCGATTACATGATAAGACTGATCCACTGATTGAGCTAAAAGAAGTGATTAATCAAACAGCCAAACGAGGTGGCTCAATTATTATTCCAGCGTTTGCTGTTGGTCGCGCACAATCGCTTCTTTATTTTATTTATCAACTTAAAAGTAGTGGTGCAATTGCAGATATTCCCGTCTTTTTAGATAGCCCCATGGCAATTGATGCATCCGGTATTTTACATACTTATAGAAATGACCATCACTTGAATGATGAACAATGTTATGGTTTATGTCATGTTGCCGCCTACACGAGAACAACCGATGAATCGAAACAAATTGATCTTCAGAAAATGCCAAAAATTATTATTTCGGCCAGTGGCATGATAACTGGCGGTCGAATATTGCATCATTTAAAAGTATTTGCACCTGATCATCGCAGCACCATTTTACTCACTGGTTATCAAGCAGGTGGCACACGAGGTGACAGATTACTAAACGGTGAGCGTGCAATTAAAATTCATGGTCAGTTTGTACCAGTGCGCGCACAAGTTGAATCTATGACTAATATATCAGCCCATGCGGATTATCAAGAAATGCTTGATTGGCTAAGCCATTTTAAAAAACCACCCAAAAAATTATTTATTACACATGGTGAATCTAACAGTGCTGAATCATTTAAACAAAAAGTGGAAAAACAATTTGGTTGGCAATGTGTTGTTCCATCCTATAGGCAAATAGAGAATCTCGCGTGATAAAAAAAATAATTTTAGATGAGAAAAATAACACATTACGTCTCAAACAACTGGGTATCGACACGTATAAAGAAGCAGTCATTTATATGCGAAAAGATTGTCATGTGTGTCGTTCAGAAGGGTGAGTGGTGAGTTAAACATTGGCACGCTTGTTGCGCTACGCTTCACGCGTGTCTCTAAAACATCACACCAAAGCTGCCAATCATTTCGTTCAACCACATCGTCTGACTCGCTTGTCCTTGATACACCTGGATATCACTCAAGTTGACATACGCTTCTTTATCGGTAAATTCAAGATACACACGTTTACGAAAAACAAGTTGCATGCCTAATTCAAGACCCGCTGTCCAACCGCCCATTTGCCACCATCCATGATTCCATCCAAAATAATTATTCCATGCCTTTGGGCCCACATTCACAGTCTGTCCAAAAATCGTATTTTCTGGATGCGGCAGCATAACGCCCATACCCGCTTTTCCAATACCAACTAACTGCAATTTTGCTGTTGGCATAGTCACCATCGTTTTTCTGCGAACCAGGTTTAACATCAGATTATTCGCACCATTATGCAATGCATAATAAAAATAGTTAGACGTTAATACACTATTTTGAATGACGGTCTGACCATTGATCATTCCTGAAATACGTGCAACTTGATTTAAATTGGTATTATATTTTGTATGATCAAAACTCAGTTCAATACCCCACGTGCGCGCAGGGTTGAAAAAATAACCGAAACGAATATTGTATTGCGGGCTCATTAAATCTTTATTGAAAATGCCGGTATTCCAACCTGGATAATCGCCCGCATGTACATCATTCACTACAAAATTATTGTTTAAGGCTGGCTGTGAAATATGAATATCACTATTCGTCCAGTAATCTTTGTTATAGCCCCACGAAACATAAAATGATTTCTCATCATTGTTTTGAGTGTTCGCAATGATATTCGCATCATTTGTTGAAGCCAATGCAGAGGATGAAATCCCAACTAAAAATATTATTATAAAAAGGGATTGATGCTTAGTCATAAACGTGAGCCAAAAGACAGGGAAATTAAAATGAGGGAAATGATGATTTCAATGCGTACGGTAAGGTAACTGATAATAACTATTTATGCAATGTCATAAACGCGTTAATGAACGTTTTGTGCTGTTTTTCATAATGCTAATTGCGAATGCCACTTAGAATAACCTGGGTATGCAGTTGACTCCACTAACCTATCCGATGCACACATCTCTAAAAGCACGCAAAAACGTGGGGTTTTTGATAGGTGCCTTGTAAGTGAAAAGAACGAATTCACGCTGTTTTCAGGCAGTCACTAAAAGATGTGTGCATCGGATAGCTATATGGGTGCTGAACAACAGTTACATCATTTTTAACAAAAAAACAATCTGATCTTAAACGAACATTTCAACCCCTAAAACTGATTCGCGATGGGTATAAAGTATCTTAAATATACGACATAATCTTCAACGATAATTCCCGCATGGATTTTTCACGACTAAACTGTTTGTAAAATTCTTCCCTATCTTTAATTTCTATACCATTTTCTAAAATCGCCTGAAGTTGCTCACCCGCTTGATCGATATTACACGGCGAAAAAACCCAGGATCCAGAAACATGTTGATTTAAAAACTCAGCAGAATATCCGGAAAGTCCTGCTAATATTGGCTTCCCCGTCATTACATATTCAAATATTTTTGAGGGTAATACTTTATTAAAAGCAGGAAGATCATTTAAGTGTAGAAATAAAATATCACAATCTTGATAGTGTTGGATGAGTTCTTGTCGGTCCATCGGTAAAAGAATATGAACGTTATTTAAATTTTTACAAGCCTCTTTTAGAGCTTTCAGCTGACCGCCACTGCCAATGATGTAAAATTCACAGTGATTTTTAAATTTTTCAGCCAGAGGTGGAATAATTTTTTCGATACCCTGTCCTTGACCGATATTGCCCGCATATAATACGCGATTAATTGATCGAATTTCAGAATGACTGCACTGTAAATCTTTAAAGCATGTATCAATACCATGAGAAATGGTTGAAATCTCGCATGAAGTGCGAGATTTAAAATAGGATACAAAACCTTCGGAAACAACATTTAATGCGTTGGCTTTTTTAATGGTATAACGTTCGATAAAATTAAATACAGGCAAAAGTGTATTTAAAGGGAATTTCAAAATTGCTTGCATTGTATCTGTAAAAATGTCGCGTATATCAAGAAATAATGGAACATGCTTCTTGGTTGCAATTCTTGTACCTAAAAAAGCAGTAAAAAGGCGCGAGGATGTCGCATATACCACGTCATAATCTTTGTGTTTTGTTATTTGTAAGGATTTAAAAAAATAGTGTGTAAAAGATTTGGCTTGATCCACAAATCCACTTTGATGACTCGGTATTTTAATACGATGTATGGTGACACATCCTTTGATTTCAGAGGTAGGTGCATCCACATGGAAGTTTGCATATCGATTGGGCATGGTTGTAACAACGTCAATCTGAACATTTTTAGCAAAGGCGAGGGGTTCTAAAGATTCAATCAGCGCATTTGTTCGAAAGGATCCCGCACATAAATCTGGTGCAAAATAAAAACTTAAAATAAGCACTCTTTTTGTCATACCCATTACCATTTTTATGTTTTAGAATAGTTAAAATTCTACCAGAAGCTATCATTCATGACACACGTCAAAACACCAACCGTTCTTATCACCGGTGCAACTGGCTTTATCGGTAAGGTATTATGCATTTATTTATCTGAAAATGGATTTAAAGTCTATGCATTAACTCGTCAAATTAAATCGGTTTGTCCCGAAAAAAATAATATCAAATGGATTGTAGGGGATATTACGCAACCATCATCGCTTAGGGGTATTTGTGATGACGTTGACATTGTTTTTCATTTAGCGGGTTTTGCACATGCCTTTGAGGAAGAAAATAAAGATTTTTGTATTTTTCATCAACAGGTGAATCATCAAGGGACAATAAATATACTCAACGAAGCCAAAAAAGCGGAAGTTATGCGATTTATTTATTTCAGCACAATTAAAGCATGTGCGGATAGCAACACCTGTATCGATGAAAGTTGGGATGCCTTTCCAACTAATGCGTATGGCATCGCAAAACGTGCTGCAGAAGAGGCGGTTTTATCAATGTGTAAAGAAAGCCATATTTTACCCATTATTTTAAGACCCAGTTTAGTGTATGGCGAAGGGGTTAAAGGCAATTTAGCGGCTATGTTGAAAGGTATTTCCAAAGGCTATTTTCCTACGCCTCCCCCCATTCAGAATCATCGATCAATGGTTTCGCGTGACGATTTGTGTCGAGCGGCCTTATTGGCAGCAACCGTAAAAAATCCTCAAAATCATATTTTTATTGTCACTGACGGCGTTGCCTATTCTACTTACAGTATTGTACAAATGATGCGTCATGCGTTAGGTAAAAAACAATCGAAATACTATTTACCATTATGGATTTGGTATGGATTGGCTAAAATGGGTGATGTAGGACAACGTATCTTAAAAAGACGATTGCCAATCAATACCCAAGTCGTTAAAAAATTATTTTCAAATGCTGCATATTCCTCCCAATTCATAAAAAATGAGTTACAATTTGAACCAGAGTTTGCTTTACAGGATTTATTGCCTTCAATGATTAAGGCAGGTAAAAAGGAATGACGGATGAATTTTTTTTTCGTGTCTGCTGGTCTGCTATTAATACTTTCTTTGCTTTTTACTTATCTTATTCGAATAGTATCGCTTAAAAAAAATATCGTTGATATTCCTAATCATCGCAGCTCGCATCAAGTTTCAACGCCGAGGGGCGGTGGTTTAGCATTTGTTTTTCTCTTTTACGCCGCACTATTTTTATTATTTCAGCAAAGATTCATTCAACACCCTATTTTATTGTCTTTACTTGGGGGTATTCCAATTGCTTGTGTGGGATATTGTGACGATTTATTTGGCGTTAAAGCAAAATGGCGGGGCTTAATTCATATGCTATCTGCAATTTGGGCATTGGCCTGGCTAGGCGGTGTACCATTAATAACAATAGGTGCTGTGAGTTTTCATGCGCCCATTTTATTTTTTATGGTTGCGACATTCATTACAGTGTGGTTTGTGAATTTATATAATTTTATGGATGGGATTGATGGTTTAGCAGGCATGGAAGCCGTTTTTGTGAGCAGCATTGCAGGATGCATTTTGCTTTATGGCGGTGTGTATTCGATAGCATTCATTTGCTTAGCGCTCAGTGTTGCTGTTGCTGGTTTCTTAGTATTTAATTGGCCGCCTGCTAAAATTTTTATGGGTGATGTGGGCAGTGGCTTTCTTGGATTTATTTTTGCAGATTTAATGTGGATAACGCACCATCAACATCAATTACCTTTTTCGATGTGGATTATTTTGTTAAGCGTTTTTATCGTTGATGCAAGTTGTACGCTGATTTATCGAATTATTCAGAAAAAAAAATGGCATTTGGCACATCGAGAGCATGCTTATCAGCGCCTTATCCAAGCAGGATTTTCGCATAAAAAAATTACACTCACCGTGTTAGGCATTAATTTTTTGATATGCTTTCCAGCAGCCACGATTTATTTACATCTCAATAGTAACGTAGTATATGCATTTTTATTGCTAATATTGAGTGCCATTTGGCTAGCCTGGTTTTTTATTATTCGGAAACATCAAGCAGTTTAAATTTTTATAGCAAAGGATGCTGTAAATGTTCAATCTAAAATATCTACGAAAATATTCTGTACCTGTTGTATTTACGCACGATATCTGTGCTGTGGTATTCTCATGGTGGATCGCTTTTTTTGTTCGATTTGATTTAGGTACGATTTCATTAAAAGTCATTCAACATGGGTTAAAACTTGAATTATTCATTGTAGCCTCACACATCTTTTTCTATTGGAAGTACAAAACCTATCGACCCTTGTGGCGGTTTTTTTCTTTGCCTGAGTTGTTTCAACTTTCCAAGGCAGTCTTGTATGCTTGGTGTGTCAATATCTGTGTATTGTTTTTATTCCGTGATTTGGTTCAGGTTCCAAAAAGTATTTGGTTTATTTATCCATTTTGGTTGATGTTAATATTAGGCTTAAGTCGATTAGCAATACGCTATTTTCGGGATAAACAAACGGCTGCTCATGAAATAAAGCGTGTATTAATTATTGGTGCAGGTAAGGGGGCTGAACTATTTTTGCGTGAACTTGCAAGATGGCCTGAAAAAAAATTCCAACCCATTGCCAGTCTCGATGATGATGAAACGTTAAAGGGTAAAGAAATTAGAGGTGTACCAATTTTAGGGTCTCTTAGTCTTCTTTCTGATATTGTGAAAAAGGAAAAAATTGATGTAGTCGTAATGGCTATTCCATCGATGCAAACATTAGAATTTCGCAATATCATTAAAACATGTGAAAAGATCAATGTATCGGTGCTTGTATTGCCATCTTTTTCTGAAATAGATAAAAGTAGTTCAAATAGCTTGCACCCACGAGAAATATTACTTGAAGATTTATTAGGAAGAGATCCCATTCAGTTAGATTGGGATGGTATCAAAAATTTTCTGTTTGAAAAGGTGGTATTTGTTACAGGGGGTGGTGGTTCAATTGGCTCTGAATTATGCCAAGAGATAATCAAATCAAATCCAAAAAAACTGATTGTTATAGATCACTCTGAATTTAATCTCTATCAAATTGAAAATGACTTAAGGAATAGTGGCGCACTGAATATTCAGATAGAACTGTTGAATATAACAGACAGTATTACGGTTCAGCATATAATGGAAAAATATAAGCCATCGATTGTTTTTCACGCCGCTGCTTATAAACATGTACCTATTTTAGAATCACATGTTTTTCAAGCCGTAAAAAATAATATATTGGGGACAAAAATATTGGCGGAATCCGCTATTAAAAATAACGTCGATAAATTTATCATGGTTTCAAGTGACAAGGCGGTCAATCCCACTAATATCATGGGTGCAACAAAACGAATCGCTGAATTATTTTGTCAATCTTATAACACAATTTCAAAAACAGCTTTCATTACTGTTCGTTTTGGTAATGTGATTGGATCAACAGGTAGTGTGATTCCTTTATTTAAAAAGCAAATTGAAAATGGGGGACCATTGACCGTCACCCATCCTGACATGTCACGTTATTTCATGACAATCAAAGAAGCATCACAATTAATATTGCAAGCGGGTATGCAAGGTGTTGGTGGTGAAATTTTTGTATTAGATATGGGGCAGCCCGTAAAAATTATAGATTTAGCCAAAGAATTAATTAAATTATCCGGCAAAAAATTAAATGATATTAAAATTATTTTTACAGGGCTAAGACCCGGTGAAAAATTATATGAAGAATTATTTTATGATAAAGAAAAATTACTCGAAACAAAACAAAAAAAGATTTTTAAAGCAAACAGCGAATTTCAAATGGATGGGAATGCATTTCAAAAAGCGATTAATATGATAGAAATCAGTTGTAAACAGCATAATGAAGATTTCCTAATAGAGACGGTTCATCACATTTTGCGTAACGAAGGAAAATTACTTGAAAGAAGATCAAAAAACAAAGAAGAAATGAATGTTTTGATTGAAGTATAACAATTAAAAACAGCTTATTCGTAATAAGGAAATTAGGTATATGCACAAAATTAACGTTATTGGGCTAGGCTATATCGGCTTACCCATAGCATCTCTCTTGGCTACAAAAGGCTATGATGTGTTAGGTATCGATATTTCTGATAAAGTCGTTAATACCATTAATGCTGGTGGTGTTCATATCGTAGAACCCGATTTAGATATTTTAGTAAAGTCGGCTGTACAATCCAAAAAACTACGCGCTTCAAAAAAAATTGAACCCGCAGATATTCATATTATTGCCGTACCAACGCCTTTTAAAGCAGGTTATCAACCTGATTTAGAGTACGTGGAAACAGCTACAAGAACTTTATGTTCTGTATTAAAAGCAGGAGATCTTGTCATTTTAGAATCCACATCGCCCGTCGGCACTACTGAAAATGTTTACCAGATTATTTTAAATAATGTACCGGCAATCGCAAATGCAATTTTTGTTGCACATTCTCCTGAGCGTGTTATTCCTGGCAAAGTATTACAAGAATTAATTCAAAATGATCGCGTGATTGGTGGGATTAATCCAGCATCGACAGAAAAAGCAGTGGATTTTTATCGAACGTTTGTGAATGGGGAGGTTATTCCAACCAATGCTCGCATAGCGGAAATGTGCAAGCTGGCTGAAAATGCTTTTAGAGATGTGAATATCGCTTATGCAAATGAATTATCATTGATTTGTCATGATATGGATATCAATGTGTGGGAATTAATTCAATTGGCTAATCGTCATCCGCGTGTTAACATTTTACAACCTGGTCCTGGTGTTGGGGGGCATTGTATAGCTGTGGATCCTTGGTTTATTGTGCATGCAGTGCCGCATTATGCGAAATTAATTTATCAAGCCAGAAAAGTTAATGATAGCAAGCCGGAGTGGGTAATAAATCAAGTTGTAGAAATGGCGAGTCAGTTTGAAAATCCGGTGATTACATGTTTAGGTGCAACATTTAAAGCGGATATTGATGACTTGCGTGAATCACCTGCTTTGTCAATCATTCATCGATTACAGGAAAAAAATATCGGTGAAATATTAACGGTTGAACCACATGTTGATCGTTTAGATTCAGTGACTTTAGTTGATTTACCATCAGCTATGAATCGTTCGGATATTATTGTGTTATTGGTTGATCATCAGTGTTTCAAAAAAATGGATAGTCAATTATTCCAAAATAAATATGTACTAGATACAAAAGGTGTTTTAAAAATAAATGCGGCAGTTCAAAAGTTGCGACATGCCACTACTGTGGTGACCTCCCCAATCATAGAACATCACCAGACCTAACGATCAGGGCAGCCTCATTAAGATTTAGCTAAAAATCGCGTAACAACGTATTATTTCATGCTTTTAACTGCACCGAGGCTTGAAATGGAAAAGGATTTAGAAGGATTTATCGATTTTTTTTAAAAAAATACCGGATCACCGGATAGAAAGAAAAAAAGTACATCCGGTTGAAGTACTTTGCTATCAGCGAATGCTCGTGCAGTTTCAGTAGTCTGACCCCAATTTACATGCCTATGCAAATCCAACTAACTGATAAAAATTTCGGAATTGAGCGATAGAATTACGGCGAGAAAAAAACAAAAATGCTGCAGAAAGAAAATATTTTTAAGACAAGAGGTACCCATAAATATACACCGAAGATATTTCTTATTTTTTGTATCTATACAACTGTTTCAATATTATTTTTTTTTCAAACTTCTTTTCTAAATGGAAAAAGCTATTTTGGTCAAGGATGGGATCCTTATCTTTACATTTGGGTTTTTAAGTGGATTCCGTACGCTATTTCTCATTTTGAAAATCCCTTGGTAAGCCCCTGGGCATGGGTACCTTATGGTTTAAACATCACACAAGCAACCACAACACCAGGGTTAGCTTTAATATTCTGGCCTTTAACATCAATTTTTGGACCAATCCTTTCGTTTAATATCGCCACATTGCTTACGCCCGCGCTTTCTGCGACCGCAGTATTTGCGCTGTGCTACGAAGTAACAAGCAAAAATATTCCCTCCTTTATTGGGGGGTGGATATTTGGTTTTTCTTCTTATGTCATTGCCTCTTTGCTGGGACATGCTCAAGTGGATTTTGTTGCATTTTTACCTCTGTCCCTATTGATGATTGTCTTGTATGCAAAAAATAAAATATCGTTTCGTACATTTACCGTACTTTTTACGTTAACGCTTATTTTTCAATTACTCATCTCTCTAGAAACATTTGTTACGTTTACAATGATGTTGGGATTATTTGCAGTAATGCATTTTTTGATATTTAAAAATATACAGCAAATTCAAAAAATAGTGTGTCACGTTTTTGTATCATATTTGTTAACCCTGATAATAATGTCACCCTTTATTTATTATTTTTTTTACGATTATTCGAACATGCCGCATATTTTACAAAACGCGGCACCTTTTCGCATCGACTTACTCAATCTTATCATTCCTACTGATATTACTTCTCTAAGATATGCAAAAACCCATTTTACAGGTAATCCAAGCGAACAAAGCGGTTATATTGGTATCCCATTATTACTTTTCACTCTATTTTTTTCATGGCGTTTATGGAATAAAAAAGAAGTAAGAGTACTAATCAGTATACTTATTTTGGCACTTATTTTCTCTTTTGGTGAACGTTTGAATATTAATGGTGTTGCAACGATTCCACTGCCATGGTTGCTAATTGGGAAATTACCATTTATAGATAACGCGATTCCAGCCAGATTGATGGTATATGTTTTTTTATGTATCAGTCTTTTGTTATCCATAGGGTTAAGTCAGTATGTAGAAAAAAAATATTGCATTTATCTGATTGGAATATTATCTATCGTTCCGCTTCTGCCAAGGAATCACATGAATGCTAAGAATAGTTGGTGGTCTACTGCTTGTCCGCGAAGTAAATTATTTAGCACAAATGAATACAAACGCTACATTAGAAAAAACGATATCGTGTTGTTTTTTCCGTTTGGGGATGTAAGTGATGCAATCTATTGGCAGGTTATTACGCATGCTTATTTTAAAACAGTCAATGGATATGGGAATTTTATACCAAGTCCTTTATTGAAATGGACTGCTATTCAAATGATGGTTCAAAACAACCCGGATTCTTTGCAGGCAGGGAAACAAATTAATTTGTTTGCAATACATAATAATGTGCGAGAAGTGATTATGCCAAAGCCATTTTGGAAACAATGGAAGCCCATCTTACTTCAGGCGGGTTGGAGCGATCATATCGTTGGAAGATTTTCAGTATTTACACGCACAAAGCATCAATAAAAATCGATGCTCATTAATGGGAGATATTATGATGAAAATTGCAGTATTAATTCCTTGTCACAATGAAGCATTGACGATCGGAAAGGTAATCCTCGCATTTCAGACCATTTTGCCTAATGCGCAGATTTATGTATACGATAATAATTCAACCGATAACACGTTCTCGATTGCACAATCTCATGGCGTGGCTGTAAAAAAAGAATTTCACAAAGGTAAGGGTAATGTCGTGAGGCGTATGTTTTCAGACATCGAAGCAGATATTTATGTATTAATAGACGGCGATGATACATATGATGTCAAAAAAGCACCCGAACTGATTCAGAAATTAATTGATGATGATCTTGACATGGTGGTTGGTACACGTGTTGAAATTGCCAATAATGAAAAATATCAAGCATATCGATTTGGACATCGTTTTGGTAACTCATTTTTTTCGAACGTGATCGCAAAATTGTTTGGTAAAAAGTTTACTGATGTCTTTTCTGGTTATCGTATTTTCTCAAAACGTTTTGTAAAGTCTTTTCCAGCATCATCGCATGGGTTTGATATTGAAACGGAGTTTACGGTGCATAGCTTAGAGTTACAACTTCCTACTGCTGAAATTGAAACCCCTTACGGCGCAAGACCAGAAGGTTCTGTCAGTAAACTCAATAGTTATAGGGATGGCTGTAAAATTTTATGGAGAATCTTGCTGTTATTAAAAGAAGGTAAGCCATTATTATTTTTTGGAATGTTGTTTGCTGTTTTATTCACAGGTGCAGTTGTATTGAGCATTCCTATTTTGATTACCTATTTGCATACTGGACTCGTGTATCGCATTCCAACCGCTATTTTATCAACGGGTATCATGCTATTAGCATGTATGTGTTTAGGTTGTGGCATTATCTTAGATAATGTCTGCCGTAGTCGAAAGGAAATGAAACGATTTTTTTATTTATTAACGCGGAAGATTTAGGGGCTGTAAATAAATAACTTGGCATTTAAGCGCTCAGTGTGAAGACAGATTGAATTGTTCTGACTGAAAAAATGCGCTGGAATACAAGTGTATTTTAAGCGTTTTTGAAGGAAGAACAATTCAATATGTCGAAACAATGAGATGCTAAAATGTCAAGTTATTTATTTACAGCCCCTTAGTGTTGAGTTGCACTTCCAGTTAGAATTCACCCACTTCTAATTAGAATCCGCTTGCACAGGTTATTTATGCGAGGGCCCTAAGTAACAAATAAACTGGTTATTGTGCGTCACTTGCGAAATGTGAGAGTTCCATCCAATGCGATGGGAAAAGCGTCTTTAGGGTTTGTATTGCGGTTTCTGCGAAAGCGATTTCTTGAAAGAATGCAAAACACGTAGCACCACTGCCACTCATTCGTGCCAGCTTGCAACCAGATTGTTGTCGTAGGGTGTCTAATAACGTTTGAATATCCGGATAAAGCGCAGTGGCTGCTGGTTCTAAATCGTTGCGATTTTTTGAAAGATAATCCAATAGTGTACTGGAGTCAGTGAAAAGTGTTGTATGCTTTTTTGATGTCGTGAAAGCAGTACGAGATGTTTTATATTCATGAAACACCGATTGTGTCGACAAAGGATAATTCGGATTAATCAGTAAAATAGGGAGTGGGGTCGGTGGCAAAACAATCGGCTCGATGATTTCTCCAATGCCAGAAACAATCGCTGGTTGTCCAACCAAACAAGCGGGAATATCAGCGCCGAGCGAAAGGCCCATTTCACATAACGTTTCAATGCTTAAATTTAAATGCCAGAATTGATTTAATCCTTTTAAAATCGCAGCAGCGTCTGCAGAACCACCCCCCAATCCAGCGCCGACGGGAATCTGTTTTGTTAAAACAATATGTGCGCCTTGCGTGATTGCCTGTTTTTTTTGAAGCAGAAGAGCAGCGCGATACACTAAATTTTTTTCAACGGGTTCGGATGTAATTGTTGCTGCGAAGGGTCCTTCAATCGTCAGTGATAAAGTGGCAGCAGGTTCGATTGAAATCACATCACCAAGGTCAGTAAAAGCAAAGAGGCTTTCTAAGAGATGATAGCCATTATCGCGTTGACCTGTGATATGCAAAAATAGATTTAATTTTGCGGGTGCGGTGATTTTCATGTTATTTTTACAGGCATTTTAACACTAACGATCGCTTGCGCCGCAATACCTTCAGAGCGTCCTAAAAATCCCAATTTTTCGGTTGTGGTCGCTTTGATATTAATACGCTCAGGATCTAATTTGAGTAACTGTGCCAATTTCTCTTTCATGGCCGATTTATGCGGCCCCACTTTGGGGTGTTCGCCAATCACCGTAATATCGACATTCACCAACACAGCATTTTTTGCATGACACAGTTGCATCGCTTGCCATACAAATTGCGATGAATCCGCATTTTGCCATTGTAAATCACTGGGTGGAAAGTGTTCGCCAATATCACCTGCACCGATGGCACCCAATAACGCATCAACGAGCGCATGTAAGGCAACGTCGCCATCCGAATGGGCGATGAGTTGATATCGTGTCGGTACTTCGATACCGCAAAGCATCATGTGATGATCGTGATCCAGCAATTTCAATGCATGTACATCGAAGCCAATGCCGGATAAAAAATCGTAGGATATGTTTGTTTTTGAGGAATGCATCATCGCGCGCTAGCCTATTCTAAAAATACAATAAATATCATTGAGTTATATAAAAACTCAAAAAAACAGTCGGTTTAACTGGACTTTGGCCAATCACGCCGCTCGTACCAGCTGATCTATCAACGCATTCATTGATTCAGGATTAATTTTCACACAGTCATCGTTTCAAAAATTGTCGTTTAAAACCACCAGAAACCGTTGCTACAAATCCACAATCCGAAATGAGAGCGCCAGTTCATGAATTGGGCGCATTGCAATTAGCTTTTTTATTGTTTATTGAGCGGACACCATGATTATCCAACTCACTCACTGAATTCTATCCTTGCTTGTAAGAGCCTCTCACTTTGAACAGGTTAAAGAAGGAATACAACCATACGCGACAAAACGCGCCCTATCTCTATCTCTTGGCAAAATGAATTGAAACACGCTCACTCCCCACATTTCTCTGCCTCTGTAAATTCCGCCATCGCTGGATCCAAACATCAACGGCACATTATTTTTATCTTTACCCAAATATAACATAACATGCGTAATCGGTGGCTTGCGATGGGTTCTAAATGTATTTGTCCAAAATAATAAATCCCCGGGTTTTAGGGCGCTAAATTGTTTTGACCGAAAATGATCATACGTAACATGATGAATTGTTCCTGCTCTCAATAACCAACGATATATGTCATAAGAATCTCTTGGCACACGAACGTTATCCATACCACTTAAAAGATAATAAAACACACCAGAACAATCCATTCCCCCTTTTTTGGGATTCGCTGAACCAAACATATAAGTAAGATGTTTTTTGGATAGCACCAATGATTTTGAAATTACTTTCTTAACATTGGCCGGATAATCTTGATAATCTGAAAGTTGATCGACTGGAACAGGTTGCGTCACTGCAGGATGAATTCGTTTCATACCAAAGGTTGAGCAGCCTGCATTTAACAACGAAACCAATAAAATAAAAAGCACACACACAATACGAAACATAAAACGTCTTCCCTTATTGAAACATCAAAAAAATCAATTTAGATCCTTTCCATTTACCACAAGTCATGGCAAAAGCAAAAATGAATGATGGATGCATAATACTGAATATTTTTTCGAAAAATCAATTTATATTGTGTAAATAATTTTTATCAATACTTCTAGGCTATTTTGTACATTTGACATGTAACGCAGCATGCATCGCCATGGTTACCTGTTATGATTATACCAGTGCTAAAATATTGGATAAAACTGACATTGATTGCGTGTTAGTAGGTGATTCTGTATCAATGGTCATGCATGGCTGTAGTCGGACAGCAGTGTGACGACGTTCTAATGCGAACCACATACCAACGCAACACTTCGCACTCTCTTCGCAACCCCATCAACAAATTCAAATTGAACCGCATGATGATCGCTTAACCAATCTGTAAGCACCGGTTGCAATACTTTTGCTTGCGCTAAATCCATACACGAAATGCGCTGATCTATGGGGCAAGCATACAGTGACTGTAAAAACTGACACATAAATTTCGTTGCCAATGACACCGCACTTTTCTCATCCATCGTTTTTTCAAAGCATACAAAAGCATTATTAAGCACTGCAGGCACATAGGTCGGTGTTACTGCTTGTGGATTAAAGCAATGCGTCACATAGGCACTCGCAACAGTATTGCCTCTGTTAGCCTGATTGAATTGTTGATATCCCGCTAAAAGAGACGCGCCTAATTCGGGTGTCATGATATTAATTTGATGAAAGTAAGCGGCTAAGTGTCCTAAAAATAATTGATCATTCTGCGGCATTTGATTAAATTCCGCAATGCTAGCACGCATCAATAAATAACTTTTTAAAAAATTATTTTCCGTCGGCGCATTGAATAATTTTTCAAGCTCACTAAACACAATACGTGATAATACTGACATTGGCGCGTCAAAACACTTCGCACCTTGGCCCAATTGAAACCCAAACAAATTAGTCAACCACCGCCACTTCCAAATTTTAAAATCATCTCGCGAAAATTGATGAGACAAAACACCGTCTGAAAATGTTTTTGTCATTTGAACGCCACCTTCTGTAAACAGCATATGACGAAAATGCATATTGGGCCAAAATGCTTTTGTCATTAGTGACAATTGGCTTTCTGTTAGTGTGCTTAAAACTGGAAATATCATTTTATTTAATGCTAATGATTCACCGCAAAGCTGAGATAAAAATTCTTCACTGTCTGTTGAAAATGTTTTATCCGTAGGTGCAACGGCCACTTTTTTGGCATTTTCAGACAGTGTTAGAAAACACGTTGCTTTCACCGCTATTTTCAAATCATCCGACATAGCGCGTGCTTCTGCTGATAAACTATCAAACCTTTCATGCGATAATTGAAAACCCTTTTTTTGAGAAGCAATAAATTCTTGATAAGCGTCATCATCACCGCGTAGCAATAATTCAAAACCATAACGACGCGCCAGCCCGCGTTTTATTTCAAAATGTAATTTAGCTTGAATGTCTTTTTCGGTCGCTTCAGGCGTTACGACGGTACTGTCCATATACCAACTGAGTTGTACGATTTCATTTTCTGTTAACTCGATGGGTGTTTTCATCGTCTCGCTAATATACTGACGAAGCGCTTGCGAAAATTCCTTCAGCTTACTTGGTTGGAAAAATGTGCGCATACTAAAACCTCTTGTTGTGATTTGGGCATCATTACAATTCGTTTGAGTACTTTATAACACATCAGTTCACTGAATGATAAATGATGCTTTTGTATTCGTTTGACTTAATGTGTTCTTAATTATGATTTCCACCTGAAACGGTATAAGCGTGCGCCGAGATTAATCAATCGATAGGATTATCATTATGCTCAGAATATATAGCCGGCTTATCCATTGTTTTTATTCCTGATGTCTGATAATAAAGCAATCACTTCTTCATCATTGGTTTGTGAAAAATCCTCATAAAACAGTCCTACTCCATAAAAAATGGGTGCAGGATAAATACATTCTACTTCATCTGCCAGTAATAAAAGATCAGAAATAATTGATTCCGGAGCGACAGGTGTCGCTATAATAATCTTGTTAGGAGATGATTTTTTTAGTGCATGTACTGCGGATCGAATGCTTGCACCGGTTGCGATACCATCATCAATTAGAATTACATTTTTTTTAGCAATATCAGGTGATGGGTGACCTTGTCGATATTTGATTTCACGTCGCTGGAGCTCAATTTTTTCTTCTGTCAGTACTCGATTTATTTCAGTGCTGGTAATATTTAAACCAGCAATAAGATCATCATTTAAAAAAATCACATCGCCACTGGCAATAGCGCCCATCGCCAGCTCTTTATGAAAGGGAACGCCTAATTTTCGGACAACAAATATATCCAGCGGTAAATGCAAGGTTTTCGCCACTTCGTATGCCACGGGAACACCGCCGCGCGGTAATGCGAGGACTATCGTGTTAGGATCACCATGATAGCGATTTAATTGTTTTGCTAATCGCATGCCAGCGTCAGAACGATCATGAAATATTTTAAAGCCATCCATAGAATTCACTTAGTTTATATTTTAATTTAATGTCATTATTTCATTTTACCTTTGACAACTTATACTATAACAACAGCGATTTATATTACTCCATCTCTAAATTCAAATAGAAAACAAAACCATCTTATCCATTCTCTCCAACCACGTGCGCGTCACATTAATATACGTGTCTCCCAAATTGGCCGGTGAAATAACCGTTGTTCCAATCACGGCGCGACTCTTATGTCCCCATAAATTGCGTGTATGAATTCCCCATACGGTTTGAAAAATATAAATATGTCCGTCTTTTTCACCCAGATAAACGACAATGTGTCCCGGCATATGCAATAACGTAAAAAAAGGAACGCCCTTAGACGCAATCATTTTTTCTTTTTCACGATTGGATAAATGGCCTAAATTTATTACCTTTCCAACATCCGCTTGTAAAGTGGAATTGCGCGGTAATCCAATACCAAACGTCGCAAATAAATTCATCGTCGTGAGTGAGCAATCAGAATCATCATTAAGACCACCCCAACCATATTTCACACCCAACATAGCATTCATGATTTCTGCAATATGATGTGGTGTTGGTAACATCGGCCATTTTACGGCAGAGGATTGATTCAACGCTCCTACTTTAATCACAGCATGTTGTTTCGAATCAGGAACGGCAATTAAAACAGGAAATGTATTAACGCTCGCATCATTATCCATTGGCGCACGTGGCATAATTTTTCCGATATCTGCTGTGAATCGCACTAATCCGTGATGATCAACAATCGGCGTTTTATTTTTGATAAGCGCCATGTAATGACCTGTTTCCCAACGCTGTATGAATTGATCATTCACTATCGCCAATGCAGGCGTTGGCACCCATCCATAATCATTATGTGCGACGATATAGCTCCATGCACCATCGCGCGTTTTTTGCAGGATAATTGCAGGGGTATTGGGTGATATTGATGTCACTTGTAAATTATCGAACGGATAACCTTGTCCTGCTTCATCAAAATTACCAAACGACGGTTGATGTGTTGGCAACTGTCGCACGTTAGTATTTCGAATCGTAATCACTTTCATTTGTGCATTCGGAAAATGTGCCAAATCGATATTGCGCGCAATACTTTCGATCCATTCCGATGAATTGGGTAAATGATTAATGCCATAACCCGGATAGCGCGTATAATCGCGTATAATTTGATGAATATTAGATTTCACCCATAAAAAATCAATGGGATTTCGAGACATCCACGGTGAAAAATATTTTTCCAAATATTGTGCTCTCAATTCCTGCTGCGCTTTTGCAGTTAAAAAAGGTTGATCTGCTGTTTTGGGATCAACCCAATCCAGCGCATTTTGATTTACATGTGAAATACCATACGAAAAATTTTCTCGCGCATAATGGGTAGCGCTGTAAATCGCAAACACTACAATAAAAAACACAATACTGCCAAAAAAAATCCCCCATCGTGCTTTTAATTTATTTTTCATTCAGCTGCGCTCCAATCATACGTTGCAGGCGCTAAGGCTTGTGCTTCCATCCACTTCGCATCAAGCACAGCAATAGTTTCAGTTAAACTGTTGCATCAATTCAATCATTTCAAGTGCTGCATCCGCCGCATCAGCCCCTTTATGCCCATGCGCACCACCCACCCGATCAAGTGCTTGTTCGGTATTTTCAGTGGTTAAGACACCAAAAATAACCGGAATATCATATTGCATCATCACTTGCTGACAACCCTGACTCACCTGCTCACACACATAATCATAATGCGTGGTTTCGCCACGAATAACTGCACCTAAACAAATGATAGCATCATATTTTTTTTGCTTTGCACATTGTTTTGCAATCAAGGGAATTTCAACAGCACCCGGCACATCAAACACCGTTAATTGTTCTTGTGATAGCCCGAGTTCAGCCAAACGTTCTAAAGCACCTGTTTTTAATTTATCAGTAACATCGTCATTAAAACGACTGATAATTACGGCAATTTTGATTGTGATATTTTTTTTCATAAATTTAACTCGTGTCCTAATTTGTTTTGTTTTGTTTTTAAATAAAAAATATTCTCGTGATTTGGCTCAACAATTAACGGAATTCGCTCAACGACATCAATCCCATATTTTTTTAATTGAGATATTTTATTCACATTATTTGTCATTAAACGCACACGTTCAACGGCTAAATTTTTAAGGATTTGCGCAGGAATAAAATATTCGCGTGCATCGGCTTGAAATCCCAACTGCTGATTGGCTTCAACCGTATCCAATCCTTTGTCTTGTAACGCATACGATTTTATTTTGTTGGATAATCCGATGCTGCGACCTTCTTGCGGCAAGTACAATAACACACCGCCCTCGTGCGCAATCGATCGCATTGCCACATCCAATTGTTCACCACAATCACAGCGTTTAGAATGAAATACATCCCCCGTTAAACATTGTGAATGTAGTCGCACGAGCGGTGCTGATTGTTTTTCAATATCACCTGCCGTGATTGCAATCCATTCCAGCGCATCTAATGCACTTTGGTAATGATGAATTTGCATAGGTCCATACTGTGTCGGAAAATTAGCGCTTTCTGTTTTTGTAATAAAAACGTCTGCTTTTAAGCGATATTCCAAAATATCTTGTACTGAAATCACAGTGAGTTGATGGGTATCTGAAAATAGTTTTAAGTCAGCTTCACGCGCCATAGTGCCATCACGATTCATAATTTCACAAATCACGGCAACTGAATTTAAACCAGCGAGTTTCATTAAATCCACGCTCGCTTCTGTTTGTCCTTTTCGTTTTAATACACCACCATTGACTGCTTTTAAGGGAAATACGTGTCCTGGTTTTACAATATCAGCAGCCGTCGATTGCGGATTTACAGCGATTTGAACGGTGAGCGCACGATCATACGCAGAAATACCGGTTGTGATTCCTTGGGCAGCACCAATGGAAACACCAAATGCCGTATGAAAAGTGGATTGATTATTTTGCACCATCATCGGTATATCCAATCGCTTAAAATGATCATCGCTCATGGGCATGCAAATCAAACCACAGCCATTATGCGCCATAAAATTAATCCCTTCTGCCGTAATTTTATCGGCAGCCATCACTAAATCACCTTCATTCTCGCGATTTTTATCATCCGTTATGATGACCATCTTTCCTTGTTGAATATCAGCAATCGCATGTTCTACTAAAGTCATCGACATTATTACTCTCCTACATTCGCTGTCATAAAGTGCGATATATTGCGTTGCACCAATTTCGCTAAATAATCATATTCCACATTCACACAATCATTTATTTTTAAGCGATGTAAGTTGGTACGTTGCAAGGTGTGTGGTATTAACATCACTGAAAAATACTGAGGATCAACAGAATTAATGGTTAAGCTCACCCCATTAATACAGACAGACCCTTTCGGCGTTAGTAATAAATGATGAGATGCATTGATTTCAAAAAACTCACAACACACAAATTCATTCTGCATTTCAACGGTTTTAATGCGCAAAACACCATCGACGTGGCCTGTCACAATGTGTCCGCCCAAACGATCAGAAATACGCATAGAACGTTCTAAATTGACAGAATCGCCAACACTATAATTTTTTGCCAGCGTTAAATGCAGCGTTTCAGGCGATAAATCACACTCAAAATAAGTGAGGTCTGTATTCGTCACAGTCAAACAAACACCATCCACGCAAATACTTTCGCCCAGCGTTAAATCGTTAAATTGTGTGGAAATAGATAATCGAATTGCGTTTGATCCGCGCGAAATGGCTGTGATAGCACCACAATGATCAACGATACCGGTAAACATAGATGAGCCCTTTTTTGTTAATATATCAGGGCGAAAAAGAAACTCGATATTTGCAATACGAACGCGCAAATACAGCAACACCTTCTTTCATCCGGACTATACCGTCGGCTCTGGAATTTGACCAGATCTGCTTTTGCTGATGTGAATCAGCAATGGCTCGCGGGCTCTCAGCTTGCGCTGACTACCGCCGGTGGAGAATTGCACTCCGCCCTGAAGGTTTTAAGTTGATTAATTTTACAGTGTACTTCTGGTGTGTCAATTTTTATTTAGGAGCGCGAGTGAGTACGCTCCAATCATACGTTGCAGGCGCTATCGCTTGTGCTTCCATTCGCTAATAAGCATTCAATTGGTGTTGTTTCAAATCAAAAAAATATACTGTGTCATTACCAACTGTACTTTTCTGCTGGTTTTTAGCGTGTTTTTTCAATGCATCAAAATCAACATTGCCAGGCAATGCTGATTCACCCAATGCAGTAGGTGAAATATACATAATCGCACGATGTAATAACTGTTGATTTAAAAACGCATTAAAACATTTTGCACCGGCTTCGATCCATAATTGTTGCACACCATCCAAACCAATTTTTTGCAAAACGTCATTTAAATTCAAACCAAACTTATTTTCTTCGATTGCAACACAGCGCACCTTATTTTTTTCTAATGCACTGATTGTATTGGCATCGGCTTTTTTCGAATGAAAAACAATAAGGGATTGTGCCGTTTGAAAAATATTTGACGCTAAAGGTAACCGACAATGCGTATCCAAAATATAAAGGGGTTTTTGTATTTCAACATTGTCCAAACGCACATTAAGCTTTGGATCGTCATGAATAACCGTTTCAATCGTCGTTAATAGCGCGTCTGATTCTTTACGATACTGATGTGTTAGTAGGCCACATGCCTCGCCAGTGATTCTCGCAGGCTTTTTATTTTCCAATGCAATTTTATGATCACTACTCATTGCTAATTTGGCAGTAACGAAAGGCATTTTTGTATGCGTCCAATAAGCATACGCGGCATAGAAATGATTTATTTCAGGCAATTCAATAAATTCACACGCAATGCCCGCTTCAATTAATGCAGCCCGTCCTTTTCCTGCAACAATGGGATTCGGATCTTTAAATCCAAAAAATACATTTTTAATCCCAGCAATTTTAATGCGTTCTGTACACGGCGGCGTACGACCATAATGACAACACGGTTCTAATGAAACATACACGGTTGCACCACGCGCTTCATCATTGTGTAATTTATTTAACGCATCGACTTCTGCGTGCACATGGCCACATCCAAAATGAAAACCTTCTGCAATGATTTGATTATTTTTAACAACAACACACCCAACGGAGGGGTTGGGTGCGCAAAAACCAAGACGCGTTGTTGCTAATGAAACACAGCGTAATAAAAAATCTGCGTGCTGCATAAATTGCCTATTAAAACAGCCTATTTTTGCGCGAGCATATTATCCGCAGACGCTTCTTGTTTTTCTGATTCACGCTTTTTCTTTAATTGCGCTTTGTCCGGCGCACCATAATGCACGTTTGATGCAGTGGGTGCTGGTTTAGTCGCAGGTGTTGGCGGTCCATAATGTGTATGCGATGCAGCCGATGCGGGAACAGGCGTAGATGCCGGTGGCCCGTAATGCACACTGACCGCAGGAGGTGGTGGACTATCATTTTCAATCACGGTTATCGTTGGTTGTGGCGCAGGAGGTGGCCCATAATGTACCTCCGCCGCAGCCGATTGCGGTACAGGCTGTGTTTTAACAGGCGGATGACCGTGGTGGTCATGACAAGCCGTTAAAGTCATCGACAATCCAAAAAATCCAACATATTTCAAAATTGTTTTCATAGGCATTTTAGAAAATAAATTTAGTGAAAATGGATTTGAACTTTACTGCTCAAACCATAATGAGTCAATCACATTTCTTGCTTTAATTATCCTTCCAATTGTTGTTACCAATTGCAGCTATGATAGCGTGAATCTTACTGCACAATTTATGAGTGATGGCTCTTATGGTAATTGGCCTATGGGTCCAACAGGATCAGGCACTGATGTTGTAACCTTGGGTGATGATAGCCAACCTGGACACGGAACAAATCCATACGTAAACGTCACTGTGACAGATGGTGCCGCAACATTGTACAGCCAACCAACGATGCCAGGTACAAATATTCAGATCGATTGTGATGCTACGCAGTCACTTAATAGCAAACATCCTGTTGACATAATCCGACGAGAACCAACTGTTATTACACCAATGCCCGTTTTCAACACCGGAGTTCAATACGCTCAGGATACATCCGCCAAACAACTGACCGATTGCCTGCAACATTTTGATATTCGCGCAACGGTTGTTGGAAAGGAAGTTGGACCCGTGATTACGCGCTATGAGATTAATTTAGCAAACGGCATCAAATCATCGGCGCTGTGCAATTTACACAAAGAGATTGCGCGCAGTATGCGCGTTCAAGATGTGCGTATTGTCGAAGTAAGTCCTGGAAAACAAAGCGTCGGTGTTGAGCTTGGAAACGATCAACGCGAATTTTTTTCATTCACTGATTTAAAATACAAACTCGATCAATGTAGTGATATGCAATTGCCGCTGCTGCTTGGTAAAAATACGACTGGCTCTGACGTGAAAATTGTCGACTTACACGACATGCCACATTTACTCGTCGCAGGTTCTACTCAATCTGGTAAAACCAATTTACTGCAATCGATGTTGATGAGTCTAACCTATCAGCTCTCCGCGTCAGAGCTTAAAATTATACTCGTGGACGTCAAACGCCTAGCTTTCACGCAATGGAAAAATATCCCTCATTTATTACATCCTATCGTCACTGACGGCGACGCTGCGATTAGCGCTTTGAATTGGTGCGTAGATGAGATGAACCGACGTTATGAATTAATGGAGCATGATCCATCACATGTTTTTGCAAAACTAATTGTTTTGATCGACGAATTTGGCGATTTGATTATGACGCATAAGATTGAGGTTGAAACGGCTGTCACGCGTTTAGCACAAAAAGCACGCCAAAGTGGCATCCATTTAATTTTATCAACGCAACGACCCACAGCAGATATTATCACCGGACACATCAAGACCAACATTTCGACTCGCATCGCACTCAGCGTACCCGATAAAATCAACTCGCGCATGATTCTTGATTCGCAAGGCGCGGAGACTCTTTTGGGGCAGGGCGACATGTTATTAAAATCATCCGATCGCTATCTGGAAAGATTGCATGCGCCGTTTGTGAGTGATGAAGAGATCAAAGATCATGTCGCCATGCTAATGGGTCATTATGAAAATGAAAGCGTCAGAAGCAATGATAACGATATTTATGATAATGCGACCGTTTTTCCTGCTTCTCCTATTTCAAACATCACCGCCATTGATTTTAAAAAACACCATGGCTCAAAAGACGTCAGTCGAGATGAAGTTTTTGATGAAGCGATTGAGTTTGTGAAGCAAACTGGGAAGGCGTCAACATCCAGTATTCAGCGACGCTTGTTATTTTTGAGAGTGATGATGGGAGGCGTTTTATGCTCGTTAAATCATCAATGAATTTTATTACAACATTTTGCCTTTATTAAGCATGCAAACCAATCATCACCAACAAATTCACGATCAGCAAGAATTCCTGCAATACAATCTTTTCCAAATTGATTCGTAAATTTTGTTATTAAATCGATTCGCTCTTGTGTGTCTGAATTTCCTCGCTTATCAAGAAGCTCCCAATAAATAGGAATCGCTATTCCTTTATATGCAATAGCAAGCGTTAAAATATTAATGTCAGATTTTCCCCATTTCCAATTCGTGCGATCCATTGTCAAATACCACTTGCCGCCATTTTTGAAAAATAATTTAAAAATAAATCCGGCAATGATGTCAAAATCAATGCTAAACAATGCGAAAAAACGCTGTAATCGCCGATATCGTGATTCTTTATCTGTGTCACTTGCGATGCCGTCAGCCAATCTGTCCAAATTTACCGTTCTTGTGGCAAACAACGCCATCAACATTTTGACAAAAAAAATTGATTCTCGCCTTGTTCCACTTAAATGTTTCGTTTAAAGTCGTACTCAACTCGCTGGTTCGTTCCATATAACCTCCTTTTTGCGATCGAGATTATATGTTTTTAATGACAAATCAGCGAGTCACATTTTCATCAAATTTTTGTCGTGTACAGAGGATTTTTGTAAAGAATATACAGAGATGCATGAAAGCTTCTTAGGTAAAAACATGAGAAATCTTGGTAATATTAGACGAGCTTATGCAGAGTGTTATTTTGATGAAGGTAATCTCGAAATCTTCGATGGATTATATACAAAATGGCTGAAAAATGAACCGGACTGGGGTTGGGGATGGATAGGATGGTCGGATTCGTATTGGTTATTTGCAGGGAAAAATAAGAAAAACTTAAAAAAAGCATTCTCAATTTTAGAACAAGGTTTGGCGATCAAAGATGTAGAGGACAAAAATCACATAATTGATAGATTAAATAGTCTAGAAAAAGAAACGCGAATCCAATCGTGATTTATATGTCCCCTATGCGAAGAAAGCTGAGCTGGTTGGATAGTTTTTACATTAAACATAAAGAAAAAAGGTGATCCAATGCCACGTTATGTAAAAGCTATACAAGCCTTACACCGCTCAGTTGTTTATACCACCGAAGACGGTAAATATTTTCGACATATTGGTGGAACATTAGCTTGACGAAACCATAATCCTGGAAATTTACGCCCAAAAAGACGTGGTCAATTTAAAAATCAAATTGGCGCTATCAATAATTTTGCTGTTTTTCCAGACTATCAATCAGGTCATGATGCGTTAATTGAAGTCATCAAAAAAAATTACTGGAATTGCTCTATTTCTGAAATGATTAAAAAATTTGCACCAAGCGCTGAAAATAATACACGAGGATACGTAAAATTTTTGCAAAATTTTACGGGTGTTTTTGACGATAGAAAAATTAAAAATTTTACTGCGCTGCAATTCAAAAAATTATGGGAAGGCATTGAAAAAAAAGAAGGATACAAACCAGGCAGGATAATTGATGTATATAAAATCACAATGACACAACTTACAGAAAATAATGAACTGTGTGCCTATTTTCTCGAAAATAATCACTGGATCAACAAAAAACACTGTATTGCGCTTGCAAAGAAGAAACGGTTAGAATTAGAAGTGTGCACATCAAGCCTTGGGAATATTTACTTGCGCGCAACAGGTCTTTCACCGTTTCAAAAAGATTTGCGTCTTTTGATTAAAAAATAGTATTGGTCTTTATGCGATTATTTATTTTGTGCGTGACATTATTTTTTTCACAGTTTTCATTCTCAGAGAGCGTACCGGAAGGCGTTTTATCGCCCGATGGAAAAATCATTGCGTTTATTAAATCCACCCAAAATATAATCCCAAACAGCTGCCAGACCTTTTCAAATTCAGATACAAGTCCGGCTATTGATCCAGTCACTGGTCTGACTATTGACTCAGATCAGGATAAAAACGCAGATTACGCAGAGCAAATTTGGATTTATGATGTTAAAAGTAAAAAAGAACATTTACTGGTGGATAGAAATTTTTCATGCAATGACCCTGAAAAACAAATGCTTGATCCGCAGCAATTACAATTTTCGCCTGATGGAAAAAAATTGTATTTTCTAGCAACAGGATGGGTGACATCGGCAGCACTACATGTTGTTAATGTGGATACGAAAAATGAGCGTTACCTCATTCCTGCCAATAAATATTCTATTGTTTCAAAAGGTCAGTATAAGGGGTATATCATCGCTTGGCAGCATCGATATTTTGTCGCTCTTGGAAGTTACAACTGGTACTCGCTATATGCACCATCTGGTAAAAGGATTGGTTCACTAGGGAGGGAGGTGACAAAGGATCAAATGGACTATTTAGAGTCTAAATGACCATGACAAATCGTCAGAAAAAAGGCTCAATGACGGGGGTTTTAGGGCGAAGTTACAGTTTATGGGGGATTTCAGTAGCAATGGCATTCGGTTAAGCTCCCACTGATTTTGGATTATTCCCAGATGCCCATTTTTTAATTGGCTTATGTGAAAATCTTGGATAATGTCGACCAGGTCTTATTTTTTGTTTTACGCGTGCAATTAATGAAATTGCTTTTGGTAACCAATCACTGATTAAGCCACTTGCTTTAAAAAATAATTTTAATAAATAACGTTCAACTACCAATAAACAATTTTTGAAATTAATTTTTATTGTTTGTAAATTCTCACAAAATCCTTGCCAGTAAGCATTTTTTGAATCAATATTTTTATCTGTTGCAGTTGGTGGTGGTAATTTATTTTTAGCTTCTGATTCAAAAATTCGCGCGATATTTATCAATAATAAATGCGCATATAATTCTTGTTTTACGCCACGTTCTGTTGATGAATGAAAATCCTCAACATCAATATATAATTTAGATATTTTATACAGCTCTTCAATACCCCATCGACCATGATATAATTTTTGAAATTCATCAATTGAATATTGCTCTCCAATCAATGTGGTGCCACACACATAAGTTTCATTATCAATTTTGTATTTTATAAGTCTGAGTGGTGTGCTTTTATTTTTTAGCTTAAAACCTCGTTTTTTTAAATCAGAAATAACAGCAGCGGATGGCGTGTAGTTAACAACAATATCCGTTTCCTGACTATCCCAAAATTTTTTTATTTCTTGATTCACGGTACCAAGCTGCATTCTGCAGACGATATGAATATTTTTTTCGATACTTTTGTGCAAAAGTAAATAGCTAAAATAGCCGCGATCTAAAACCATTACATCGCCTTCAGACATTTTATCCATGTGATCTATTGCACACATTCGTTCATCTAAATGAGATTCCAGTGCAAAATCATAAACCATTCCTTCGCTTAAGTGATAGAGCGTACTCATTAGACCCGTTGGATAATATCGCACATCTTTTCTTTGAATTTTATATCCAGCGTGCTCTAACTCATGCGGTAAATTAAGCTTTGATCCATCCACTGCAAATATTCTACGACCATGCCATGTCGGCGGAATATTTGTCTGATTCCAATGCATTAAAACGGCTTGATTCAATTTTTCAAAAATAATTTCTGGCATTTTTTGTCTTGCTTCACATATTGATGATGCAGCAACTGGATATTTTTGAGGTAAATCGTCAGGCGAATTTGCAGAATCCCATAATTCACCTATCACACTATTATATCCTTGTTTATTTTTGCTCATGATGAGCTTAAAAATAAACAAAACTAAAAATTGTGTATTTAAAACACGCTTACGTAACTGCCATTGTGAATCAAATTCTTGGCAAACTGTTTCAATGATTAATTGTAATTGATTCCAAAAATTGATTTGTGATTGCGCTTCCATCTGACATTCCCTTTCCTTTTTCGCCAGGGCGGAAGTCTATCAGATATTTATGCTTAACCGAATGCCATTGATTTCAGTAGACCCCCTCATTGATGCTATTTTTGCAGAATAGTCTTTTACACCATCAATTAAAAAATGTGATAAATAAGCACCGTCAGGTAATGTTCGACCTTTATTGTCGGTATAAATCAGCGATGTTGGTGTTGCGTGATAATGTGCTGTGAATTTGGCATTGTTACTCAGCATCGCGACCATGCCATTTGCAAACGTTGTATCATGACAAAAGAAATGCGCCGGCAATCCGCTTTGTTTCAAAAAACGATCCATTTTAGATGCGGTTGGTTGAATGCGTTTAATTACATTGGTTGCGGCTATCGCCATTGGGTCGCGCTCATGTTTATCGTTTTGTGCGCTAATTCTACAGAAATGCTCTAAAAGAGCAATAAATGATCACGCATCGTGTTTTAACTTATTGATATATCTTTCGTTTGTAGTTTATGACTCGATAAGCGATGCGCACCACCCTAAAAATACACATAATATATATTGTGTTTTCAGGCGCCATTTGTTAATATACATAATATAAGTTGTGCTTTGGAAGCTCATTGAAATGGACGGAAAAACAGTTATCAAGCTATTACAAGCACACGGTTTTAAATGTGTGCGAGTGAATGGAAGCCATCACATCATGAGCAATGGTAAGAGCGCACCGTTTCCAGTGCCTGTTCATGCCAAGCGTGATTTAAAAATAGGAACACTCAAAAGCATTGAAAAAATGTCAGGAGTAAAACTCAAATGAACAAAGAAATGACATTGACATATTATGCAAAAATCACCAAGGATCGTGATGGATATACGGTTAGCTTTCGTGACTTACCGAATGTTTTTTCGGAAGGCGATACTTTGGAAGAGGCGTTGCGAAATGCACAAGAAGCGCTTGATGGCGTTTTGTCTGTTATGACAGAGGAAGACTGTGAAATCGCTATTCCTTCTCGCGCAAAAGCAAATGAATATCCAATACCCGTTAGCGCCAACATTGCTGCGCCCATTTTATTGCGCTTAGTTCGCAAACAACACGCGCAATCACAATCTGCAATTGCGCGCAGCATGGATGTTCCTTATCAGCAATATCAACGCCTAGAGCACAACTGCAATATGACGTTGAAAAGTTTAAAGCGTGCAGCAGCTGCGATGGGGAGTCGCGTTGAAATTAAATTTTATTTGAAATAATCATACCTGGCTCGCATTGCATTTCGATGCAATTCAGTTATTGGTTTCATACCAGCGATTAATAATCCTTCCGGCTGAATGCCTTGATCGACAATTCTACGATGCAATGTGTCAGCATGCGCTCCGCCTGCAATAAACAAGGTTAGATGTCCTGGTTGATTGATTGTTCTTACAGATTGATTGAAAAAACTTTCGTCACGTATCTTGAGAGTCCAAAGTTTAGCATAACTTATTTCAATAATTAATCGCCAATATTCATCCGCTGCAATTTTATTTTTGCAGTTCAAGCGTGTAATTTAGCCTAAAATTACAGTCTGTTTAT